>JACCDZ010890806.1_pt1 | contig 55516 bp, 50 predicted proteins | sample 7449551 | NCBI WGS metagenome assembly JACCDZ01 (sample SAMN15323452, study PRJNA562643) | freshwater metagenome | isolation source: river surface water | place: USA:Blue River Watershed | collected 2017-08-18 | reverse complement strand
AGTTTCAAAAATTGGATTCACCCGTTCCGCGGCGACGCGAAACGCCATGCCATGGCATTCACCACCTGACTCGAGCCCGAACACCAGTCCCGGTAACTCGGGTGTACCCCGGTTGATGCGAGACCACAGACAGAGCGCCCGGTGATGACCAGGCAGCAAGGCTGGGCGTTGTTCGATAAAGTCGAACTCAGGTTTCCAGATCAGTGAGCCATAGCCAAACACCCAAACATCCTGAGTGTGGCTCCAGTCCTTGAGTGCGGCGTCGCGCGACGCCTTCAGTCGTTCGTCCGACCAGCGCGCAAACGTGCTGGCGGGCGGTGCGGCAGGGATGTGCGAGGACATGCTCATGAGGGCACTAAGTCGTTGTGGTTGGGTTCGGGGGTGGCGGGGGCGCCGATGAGGGTGGGCCACCCTCGGATTTCTTGTCTGTTTCAGCATGGCGGGTGAACCAGCGACCGGCACCCAGTCCTACTGCAGTGAGCCAGAAAAGCGGCATGATCCCGATGATCGCGCCAAGCGCTCCGAAGGCAAGAGGCAAGGTGACCTGACAGCCGTTGATTAAAGCCATCCGTAAACCAAAGGCTTCGCCTGCTCGTCCAGCCGGAGCGTTTTGCTGTAGCAGCGCCAAGATGCTTGGCTGCGTTGAACCTAAGCCAAGTCCCAGGACAAAAGACAGCGTCATCAAAATCCAGACTTGCTCGAAGAAAGGATAGAGCACAAAGTTCAGACCTGTTGCCAACAACGCAAAATGGATCAGTTGCCAGGGTCGGACGCGATGTTGCAGCAAAGGCAGGGCCAAACGAATCACGATAGTCGCGGCGGCAAAGGCGGCCAGAATCAAACCAATCGTGGTGGCAGACAGACCCACCATGACGCCAAAAATCGGCACGACAAACATATGCGTGTCCCAGGCGCTCGAGAGCAGCATATTCGCCATGTAGACACGGCGAAGTTTTGGGCTGGATATCAGATCAGTGACACTTTGTTTAGTTTCACTCACTGCTGCGGGTGGTTTGTGGGAGGTTTTAAGATATGTTCGAACGCGATAGAGCCCAAACACACAGATCACCGGAGAAATGGCCAGTAGCGCGAACACGGCCCGGTGGCCAAGGTAGTCAATGGAGATCCCCGCCAGCAAGGGGCCGAGCAAACCTGAGGTCGCCATGGAAAGGGACAGCCAGGAGAAGTTGCGCAGCCTTTCTTCGCCGGCACTCATCCCCATTTGTCGCTGCACAGCGATTTGAAAAATCATGTGACCGATACCGACGCAGGCGGCAGAAATGACCAGTGCTGCAAAATCTTGCCAAATCCAAGGCAGGATGGTGCCGAAGATCACGACAAAAGCACTGGCACGCATCGGACGCCAGGGGCCGATCTGATCCAGTAGACGACCCGCCTTGACCGAGAGCAACATGGGCAACAAGGCAAACACGGCGATCAGAATACCGACCTCGAAAGTCGAGCGTTTGAGTTCAAGAGCGGTCAGGGAAACTGCGACGCGACCGCCCGATATCGCCATGTGGATCAGCAAGACGAGCAGACACAGGACAATCGGCCCGGCGAAAGCGGACGATTTGGCAGAAGATGGGGCGGGTGGGGACGACATGCTCACGGTGTTATGGGTAAATTGTGTTCCTCTACCAGGCTCTTGTCGAGAGCGATTGGCAGTTTTTTTGCCGGATCATGCAAAAATGCATCATTCAGCAGACCCCGGGATACTCAATGCAAGGTCTTCATGCAGATGTTCAAGCAAATGAAAGCGAGACGGAGCGCCGTTTTGGTGGTCTAGCTCGACTGTTTGGCCCTCTGGCTTGTGATGCTTTGCGTCATGCCCAAGTGGCGATTGTCGGTATCGGCGGCGTCGGTTCCTGGACGGCTGAAGCCTTGGCCCGTCATGGTGTGGGCGCTTTGACCTTGATCGACCTTGATCATGTCGCCGAATCAAACATCAATCGACAAGTACACGCGCTTTCCGAGACCCTTGGTCAAGCCAAGGTCGAGGCCATGGCGAGCCGGATTCGGGGTATCAACCCCGAGTGTCGACTGACCCTAGTAGACGATTTCCTGACTCCAGACAATGTGTCCGAAGTTTTACCTGAATCACTGGATGTGGTGATCGATTGCACAGACCAGATGAGCGCCAAAGTGGCCATGGTGTTGCAGGCGCGCGCCCGTCGTCAGCATCTTGTCGTGTGCGGGGGAGCAGGAGGCAAAACCGATCTGCTTGCTTTACGGGCGGGAGATTTGTCCGAGGCGACCCATGATGCCTTGCTGACTCGTTTACGCAACATGCTCAGAAAGCAGCATGGCTTTGCGCGAGCGTCGGCCGAGGCGGGCAAGCCGCGCAAACGCGTTCCAAAAATGGGCGTACGGGTGTTGTGGCTGGATCAGCCCACGATTTTGCCGCAGGCCTGGCAGTCTCCCCAGAAGGATTCCGACGCTGCCTTGCAAGGCCTCTCTTGCGCTGGGTACGGCTCAAGCGTTACTGTCACGGCATCCATGGGCCTTGCGGCGGCAGCGGAGGCCGTCAACAAGATTATTCACAGAAAATCAAAATAAAAATCATGACTCAAACACGTGCTTTATCCAAGATTCTCTCCTTAGCGGATTTTGAGCGGGCTGCAGCCAAGCGATTACCCAAACCGATTTATGGATATGTTTCAGGTGCGTGCGAGGATTGCCATTCCTTGCGTGCCAATCGCGATGTGTTCGCCGAGTATGAGTTTGTGTCTCGTATTTTGGTTGACATTTCCCAGCGTACCCAGACCGTTGAGGTCTTTGGCAAGCAGTACGATGCGCCGTTCGGGATGGCACCGATGGGTATCACCGCGATGTCCGCATATCGCGGCGATATTGTGCTGGCTGAGGCTGCCAAGCGCGCCAACATTCCAATGATCATGAGTGGTTCTTCCCTCATCAAAATGGAAGAGCTTGTCGCTGTGGCACCAGATGCATGGTTTCAAGCCTACTTGCCTGGTAAAGTCGATCAGATCGCCCCATTGATCGATCGCGTCGCCGCCGCGGGTTTCAAAACACTGGTGATTACGGTCGACACGCCGTCATCGGCAAACCGGGAAAATAATGTTCGCACAGGATTTTCGACGCCTTTGCGCCCCAGCTTGCGACTGGCCTGGGAGGGCATCAGCCATCCACGCTGGTTGTTCGGCACATTTTTGAAAACCCTGATGCGCCATGGGATGCCGCATTTTGAAAACTCTTTTGCGACACGCGGTGCACCCATCATGTCTAAAAATGTACTGCGCGACTTTTCCTCGCGTGGTCATCTCAACTGGGATCATGTGCGCGAGATTCGGGCGCGCTGGAAGGGACCGATGGTCATCAAAGGCATTCTTCATCCGGCAGATGCGGCGCTTGCCCGTCAGTACGGCATGGATGGTGTGATTGTTTCCAATCATGGTGGTCGTCAGTTGGATGGCGCCGTGGCCCCTTTAAGGATGCTGCCGCAAATCCTCGAACAATTCAAAGACGGTCCTGTCATGCTCGATAGTGGAGTGCGACGCGGAACGGATGTGCTCAAGGCCTTGGCGCTCGGCGCGCGTTGTGTATTTTTAGGTCGTCCTTTCAATTATGCTGCCGCAGTGGGAGGACCGGCGGGTGTTGATCATGCGATCTCCTTGCTGTCGCAAGAAGTTTCGCGAAACATGGCGATGATGGGTGTGAATCGTCTTGATGAGCTGACTCCAGCCTCACTGATTCATGTGGGACGCTCTTGAGCATCACGCTGATGCATTAGACTTTTAAAGGTATTAAATTTTTTGTCGTTTTTCACGGTATTCATTTTTTCAAAACGGAGTCAACATGGCAGATCTAGGATTCGCAGTCAATACACACAAGCACACCGTCAGCAATTCCACCCTGAAGAAATTCGCTAAATTCGCAGTCGCAAACATCAGTGACGCGGTGAGTCGCACGAACGGCACGGTTGATCTGCGTCCGATCCACAAAGGTGGCCGCATTCTCGGCCGTGCTTTCACTGTCAAGACTGCGCCTGGCGATAATCTGATGGTGCACAAAGCGATCGATATGGCGGCTCCTGGCGACGTGATCGTGGTGGACGCAGGCGGTCCCCAGCGCAACGCCATCATCGGTGAAATCATGTCGACTCTCGCAGAAAGTCGCAAAATCGCCGGTTTTGTGATCGATGGCCCCATCCGCGACTATGACGCGTTGAGCAAAGGTAAATTCCCTGTTTTCGCGCGTTCAATCTCCCATCGCGGTCCTTACAAAGAAGGCCCGGGCGAGATTAATGTCACCGTCTGTGTCGATGGCATGGTGGTGCATCCGGGCGACATCATTGTGGGTGATCACGATGGGGTGTTCGCGATTCGTCCTGAAATCGCCGATCAACTCGCAAAAACAGTCGCCGAAATCGAAAAGAAAGAAAAAGAGATTTTCGCCAAAATCGCCAAGGGCACGCTGGATCGCAGCTGGGTCGATCAGGCTTTGCGCGCTAAAGGCGTTCTGAAGTAATCCATCACCGCTATAAGCGCATACCCTGATACCCAGTATGCGCTGAATCAATAAAAATCAGACACACTGCCCACTACGGTGGGCAGTTCATTCTTGGACGGAGACAATGAAAAAAAAGGTTGTGCGGTTTGATTTCTGGCTGAATCCCGCTTTCGATCGCCATATGAGCGGTCTCAAGGACGTTGATGTCTCAGTTTGTCAGTACTCGGATGACGAACAAAAAACGCTTGCCCTGTTCAAAGAGGCGCACGTCTATCACATCTGTGCGGCGCGCGACGAGGTGCCTTCACAATGGTGGGTCAACGAGGCGCTTCTCAGCAAAATGCCCAATCTGCTGTGCGCGTCGACTTCAGGTGCCGGCTACGATCCAGTCGATGTCGAAGCCTGTAATCGCCATGGCGTATTAGTGGTCAACCAGTCAGGCTGTAACGCCAACTCTGTTGCCGAGCATGCGATGGGTTTGTTGCTCTCCGTCAAGCATCGGATCACCGAGTCTGATCGTGTCATGCGCGCGAACGCCTACACAACGCGTGAAGACCTCATGGGTAATGACATACGCGGCCTCACCATTGGCATCGTTGGCGTGGGCAATATCGGCACGCGGATGGCAGAGCTGTCAAAAGCTTTCGATATGACCGTACTGGGTTACGACCCTTATTTGTCCGATGAGGAAATCAAACGACGTGGCGCTACACCTGTGAGCTTCGAAGACTTGCTCTCCCGTTCGGATGTGGTGACTGTGCACTGTCCCCGCACACCTGAAACCTTGAACTGGATTGGTGCAAAAGAGTTCCGCGCCATGAAAAAAGGCGCTGTCTTTATTGCGACCGCGCGTGGTGGGATTCACGACGAGACGGCGCTCTACGAGGCGCTGCGAGACAAACATCTTTCAGGGGCAGGGCTCGATGTCTGGTCTGTCGAACCCCCCGCTCCTGACAATCCTCTATTGAGTCTTCCCAACGTCACGGCGACTTATCACACGGCGGGTGTTAAACACGAGGCGCGTGGTAATGCTGCCGCCATGGGGGCGGCTCAAATTGAAGTGATCTTGCGTGGAGAGCGTCCACCACGTTTGGTCAACCCAGAAGTATTTCCAGTGTTTTTGGAAAGATACAAAAAGATGTTCGGATAACAACACTCAAACAGCACTAAACCGAGGAGAGGGAGTATGAAAAAAATCATTGATAAGTTGGGTCGTCTGAGCTGCGTGGCCTTGTTAGCCGCGGCAGCCTGGTCTGGCTCGGCGGCAGCCCAGTACCCGACCAAACCGATCACGATGATCATTGCCTTCGCGCCAGGTGGAGGTACCGACCTGATCGCGCGTTTGATCGCCCCTTATATTGAAAAACACCTAGGCAACAATGCGCGCATCATTGTGACCAATCGTCCAGGTGCGGGTGGCGGCATTGGTTTTACTGAGATCGCCAAGGCGACGCCTGATGGATACACCATTGGTTTTGTGAACACGCCCAATATGTTGTCCATTCCAATCGAACGTCCATCCAACTACACCTGGCAGAGCTTCGATCTGATTGGCAATCTGATTGATGACCCAGGTGCTTTCACGCTGAACACTTCCTCTCCGATCAATAATCTGAAAGAGCTCGCTGCCTTCGCCAAGGCAAATCCCGGCAAAGTGACGGTCGGTTCAACAGGTGTCGGTTCTGATGACCATATTGCCATGCTCTTTTTTGAGCGTGCGGCTGGCGTCAAAATGACACACATTCCTTATAAAGGTTCGGGCGAAACGCGCGCCGCTGTTGTGGGTGGTCAAGTCATGGTTGGCGCGATCAATGTGGGCGAAGCGCTTGCTTATATCAAGGGCGGTTCACCGATCAAAATGATTGGCCAGATGTCGGCCAAGCGCACGGTCCTGGCGCCCGATACGCCTACTTTCGCCGAACAGGGATACAACATCGAGAGCGCTTCTTTGCGCGGTTTGGCAGCACCTAAAGGCCTGCCGGCAGACGTTCGTGAAAAGCTCGTCACCGCAGTTGCCAAAGCCGCTGCAGATCCGGAGTACATCAAGAAAGCGGGCGAGTTATTCGCACCGATCCGCTACCTCGCACCGAAAGAGTATGCGATCGAACTGGAAAATACTGACAAGCAGTTGCGCCAGTTATGGAAGGAAATGCCCTGGAAGGACTGAGGGGCTCATTTGTACGTCAAACCAGCCACGCAAGGCATTCGATAACCTGATCGAAACCTTGCTGGCATACAGGTCGGGGGGGGTGAGGATCGCCTCCCTGGCTTGATGGGTCTCAAGCAGTTGGGTGCGAAGCACGCCACCCAACAGTCCACTGGACAGCGGTGGTGTCAGCCATTCGCCATTTTTCAATACGTAGATATTCGAGCGACTGCCTTCGCAGAGCTCACCTTTCTCATTCAAAAAAATCAGATCAAAAAAATCGGGATGGTGAGTCAACCATTCAGTAGCCGCCTCATACCAGGGACGATGCGTGGTCTTATGTTGCAGGAGCGGTTCGTGGCTTTCGAGTCTCAGGTTTGTCAGAGCGATAAAAGGGATGCCTTGCAAATCGGGAAGAGGCGCCGTCTGAATGCTGAGCGTGCCTGAAGGGCTCAGCAAGAGTCTGATGCGCAAAGCCGTATCGTTTAATGCTGCGTTCAAGGCCCCTTGAATCGTTGCGTTGACCATATCATCGCCAGGGTAGACATAGCCCATCGCTTGGGCCGATTGTTTTAAGCGCCGCAAATGATAGGGCAACAAAGCAATCCGCCCCTGCGCGTCCGCCTTCATGGTTTCGATCAAGCTGGGTGATGCGGTCTGGGTCATAGGCGAGTGTTCAAAATACGTGCTTTCCAATGGCACTCGTCCCACTCCTGCTCAGGGTCGGAGTCGTAGACGATTCCTCCGCCGACATGGTAGCGTCCATGTCCTTGATCATCCAGCACCAGGGTGCGGATCGCCACGTTCAGAGAAAAGTCTCCGTTCGGCGCGAGCCATCCCAAGCTTCCGCAATAAATGCCGCGAGGTTCGGGTTCGGTCTCTTGAATCCGTTTCATGGCAGCGATTTTGGGCGCGCCAGTGACTGATCCACAGGGGAAAAGCGCTCTCAAAATTTCAGCAAAGGACGTTTCGGGTGCGATTTCAGCCTGAACAGTTGAGGTCATCGTCCAGACCGAGGGGTATTTTTCCAGCGAGAATAACGGCTCTGCGCGGACGCTTCCGGGAAGTGCCAGACGTCCAAGATCGTTTCTGAGCAAGTCGACGATCATGAGATTTTCAGCACGATTTTTTTCGCTCGCATGCAAAGCTTCGCCGAGTCGTCGATCGGTTTCAGGATCAGGTGAGCGAGGCGCCGTTCCTTTCATGGGACGAGTGATCAGCGTATTGCCGGTGCGCTGAATAAAAAGCTCCGGAGAGAACGACAGGATTGTCCTGCCTTCGTCTTCGATGAAGGCCGCATGCGCGACCGGGTGTCGCGTGGCGATTTGTCGGTAGAGTTGAGCGGGATCGCCTTCTGTTTCGACGATTAAAGGAAACGTCGAATTGATCTGATAAACCTCGCCCTGCGCAATCCATTCGCGAATTTGATGAATGCGCGAGAGGTAAGCTTGTTTATCCATGCCAGCTTGAACGGAAGTCACTGATGCTGTTGTTTCGCTAGCTGTTTCAGTGCCGAGCGTCCAAGGACTCTGTTCTTGCATCTGCTCAAACACCAGTGCAGTAAGTCGTGGGTGTCTGCGTCCGGTTAAAGCTGGTTGTTGTGGCGCTGTTCGCAGCAAAGCAGGTTCTAACCACTCACCCAGCTCATATTCCAGCACTAAAGCAACCCAGTGCCCCGCCCGTCTTGCCGCTTCGATATGTGAGAAAGCAGCCTCGAGTTCGCTGGCTGTGTGGGCAACGATCCGCCCGCACGGCCCGGTTAACACGCGGGCATGTTGCGACAGTCGATCTTCGAAGCGACATTGACTCATGAGCGATTCAAAAATTCGTGAAGTACTTCACCTGTATGCGACTTGTTGCGCGCGGCGACGACTTGTTCGGGCGTCCCTTCAATGACCAGCTGGCCACCGCCCGATCCGCCCTCGGGACCCAGATCCAGGAGCCAGTCCGCTTCGGCAATGATATCGAGGTTGTGTTCGATCACCACGACAGTATTGCCCGCCTCGACCAGACGATGCAAGACGCGGATCAGCTTTTCCACATCCGCCATCGACAGCCCGACTGTGGGCTCGTCAAGGACGTAAAGCGTATGCGGCAAGCGCGAGGCGCGACCAGTTGTGATGACGCCTTCGGTCATCCGGGCTTTGGCCAGTTCGGTCACCAGCTTGATACGTTGCGCTTCGCCACCGGAAAGAGTGGGGGAGGGTTGACCCAGGGTGAGATAGCCGAGTCCCACATCTTGCATCAGTTTCAGGGGATGCTGGATGCGCGGATGTGCCGCGAAATAATCAATCGCATCATCGACCTCCATCGAGAGTACTTCGCCGGCATGTTTTTCGCGCATGCGCACGCCCAGCGTATCGGTATTGAAACGCGCGCCGTGACAGGCATCGCAAGGAACCTTGACGTCTGGCAAGAAGCTCATCTCCAGTGTGCGCATACCTTGTCCCTCGCATATCGGGCAGCGACCATCGCCCGTATTGAAGGAGAATCGTCCAGCACCCCAGCCACGAATACGCGCCTCGTTGGTCTCGGCAAACTGCTTGCGCACATCATCCCAAAAACCGATATAGGTCGCCGGGCAAGAGCGCGGTGTTTTGCCGATAGGTGTCTGATCAACCTCAAGCACGCGATCCAGCGCATCCCAGCCCGTGATGTCATCGCAGCCATGCCACGGCTGCGCGCCGCGCGCGGCGATCGCGGTAGAAAGATTGTCGAGCAATACCTCGCGTGCCAGCGTCGACTTACCCGAGCCGGAGACGCCCGTGACCACACTGAGCCGTCCGATCGGAAAATGCGCGGTCACGTGACGCAGGTTGTGCAAGGACGCGCCTTTGACCGTGATCATGGGCGTGTCTTTGGCGATTGGTCGTCTGGGCTGGAGCGGATGCGCCAAGGGGTGTCGTAAATAATGGCCTGTGGTGGATTCGGGCGCCGCCATCAGATCTTCGAGCGTACCTTGCGCGACGACGCGTCCGCCACGCACACCGGCTCCGGGACCGATATCGATCACATGCTCGGCGCGACGAATCGTGTCGTCATCGTGCTCAACGACCACAAGCGTATTGCCATTTTTTTCGAGTTTGGAGAGCGCACCAAGTAGGATGCGATTGTCGCGTGGATGCAAGCCAATAGTGGGCTCATCCAACACATAACAGACGCCTTGCATATTTGAACCGAGCTGGGCGGCGAGACGAATGCGTTGCGCTTCTCCCCCGGACAGTGTGGGTGCGGCCCGATCAAGTGCGAGATAACCCAAGCCGACTTCCTGCATAAATTGCAGACGTCCACGTATTTCGCTCAGAATGTCGCGCGCAATTTCCGCATCGCGACCGCGCAAGACCAGACCCGTAAAAAACGTATGTGCATCCGATACAGGTAGCGAGGCGAGTTCGGCGATTGACTTGTCGCGCCATAACACCGCTCGCGCAATCGGGTTCAGGCGCGCGCCATGGCAGCTCGTACAGGTCTGTGTCTCACCGTCGTAGGACGCGTTCCAGGCGGCTTCTTCGCCCGTCTGTTCGCCATCGAAGCCTTGCAGTTGCAAACCTGTTCCATAGCAACTCTGACACCAGCCGTGTTTGGAGTTGTACGAAAACATCCTTGGATCAGGTTCGGGAAAACTGGTGCCGCAGCTGGGGCAGGCGCGCTTGACGGAGAAGTGCGTTTGTTCAAGTGGCGCAGACATATCGCTTTCGAGTTTGCCCAACGGCCAGAGCACACTCATCACGCCTTGCCCATATTCGAGCGCACTGCGGACCGCTTCTCTCAAAGGCGCTTCATCTTTGGTGTTGACCACCAGATCGGCGACTGGCAACTCGATCGTGTGCTCTTTGAAACGATCCAGGCGCGGCCATTTGGCCGTCCCGATAAACGCGTTGTCCACACGCAGGTGGGTAAAGCCTTTGCCTGAGGCCCATTTGGCTAGATCGGTATAAAAGCCCTTTCTGGCGGTGACCAGAGGCGCCATCAGGCCGATGCGCTCGCCTTTGTGGTCTCGCATGATGCGCGCGACAATCTGATCCGCACTCTGCGGTTCGACGCTGACCTGACATGTCGGACACATCTGTGTGCCAAGCTTCATGTACATCAGTCGCAAGAAATGGTGAATCTCGGTCATGGTCGCAACTGTCGATTTGCGACCGCCCCGGCTCGTGCGCTGTTCGATGGCCACGGTGGGTGGAATGCCGAAAATTGCATCGACATCGGGTTTGCCTGCGGGCTGCACGATTGCGCGGGCATAAGCGTTGAGCGACTCGAGATAACGACGCTGCCCTTCGTTGAACAAGATGTCAAAAGCGAGCGTAGACTTGCCCGAACCCGAGACGCCTGTAATGACAGTGAATTTATCGTGCGGGATGCTGACACTGATGTTTTTGAGGTTATGTTCCCGCGCATGCAAAATATCGATGCTGTGCGCACGACGTCTTTCCTTGAGGACACTTTGCAACGGACGGCCCCCACCTTCTGAAGCTTGCTCGCCCGTGGTGCTGACACTAATGGCGTCGGGGGTCATGGCGACGGCATACTCACGCAGCGCCGCGCCAGTATGAGAGCGTGGATTCGCCATCACGGTTTCCGGACTGCCGACCGCCACGAGCTCGCCGCCGCCATCGCCGCCTTCAGGACCCAAGTCGAGGACCCAATCGGCTGCGCGAATCACATCGAGGTTGTGTTCGATGATGAGCAGAGTGTGCCCGGCCCCCAGCAGCTTGCGAAACGCGCGCATCAGGCGGGCGACATCGTCAAAGTGCAAGCCTGTTGTGGGTTCGTCGAATAAAAACAGACTGCCTTTCTTAGCGACCTTGGCTGTGGAAATCCCGCTGCGGGCGGCTTCTGCGAGGTGACCCGCCAGCTTCAGGCGCTGGGCCTCACCCCCCGAGAGCGTCGGGACCGGTTGACCCAGCTTGACGTACTCCAGACCGACATCGGCCAGCGGTGCGAGTCCCAGCTGCACATCGCGCAAGCCTTTGAAAAATTCCAGAGCCTCTGACACGGTCATGTCGAGCACGGCATCAATCGAGGCACGTCGTCCCAAGTGCTCAATTTGAACTTCTCGGACTTCGGGGCGGAAACGTTTGCCATCGCAATCCGGGCAGCGAATGTAGACGTCCGACAAAAACTGCATCTCGACGTGCTCAAAGCCTGTGCCGCCACACGTGGGGCAGCGGCCATCACCGCTGTTGAAACTAAAGGTGCCTGCCGTGTAGCCGCGCTCGCGCGCCACCGGTGCCTGCGCAAAGAGTTTACGGATTGGATCAAACGCACCCACGTAGCTCGCAGGGTTGGAGCGTGCGGTCTTGCCGATTTGCGCCTGATCGACCATGACGACATCGGCAAGTTGTTCGGCGCCCAGAATGCGATCGAAGGCGCCAGGCGCTTCGGTGGGCTTGCCCATGATTTTGAGCAGACCCGGATACAGGACGTCTTGAATGAGAGTGGATTTGCCCGAGCCAGAAACACCCGTGACGCATACGAGACGACCCAAAGGAATTTCGATCGAGACATTTTTCAGGTTGTTCGCGGTGACACCCTCGAGGATCAGTCGTGGCGTATTGTCCGCGACAGGCATCGGGCGCGGCGCTTCGACTTTGAGGCGACCGCCCATGTACTGACCCGTCAATGTCGTCGCGTCTTTCAGTGCGGTGGGTGTCCCGTCAAACACAATTTGACCACCGCGCTCGCCTGGACCCGGTCCCACGTCGATGACACGGTCGGCGGCGACCATCACCTGAGGGTCATGTTCAACCACCACCAAGGTGTTGCCTGCGTCCCGCAGTCGATGCATGACTTCGACTACTCGGTGAATATCGCGCGGGTGCAAACCAATAGAGGGCTCATCCAAGACAAACAGCGTGTTGACCAAAGAGGTGCCCAGAGCCGTTGTTAAATTGATGCGTTGGACCTCGCCTCCGGAAAGCGTTCGACTCTGCCGATCAAGTGTCAGGTAGCCCAGCCCCACGTCACACAGAAACTTCAGACGCGCCCGCACTTCGGTCAGCACCAGATCCATGGCCGCATCCATCGCGCCCGGAAAAGTCAATTGATCGGCGAAGGCTCGTAACTGAACAATCGGGGTCAGCATCAAATCTTGCACTGACTTGCCTTGAATACGCCAGAGCAAGGCATCTGGCTTGAGGCGTGCACCTTTGCAGGTCGGGCAGGGGGTGTAGCTGCGGTATTTGGAGAGCAAGACCCGCACGTGCATTTTGTATGACTTGGTTTCAAGCCAGTCAAAAAAGCGCTGTACGCCGTACCACTGAGTTTTCCAGGCCTGATTGCCGCCTTTCCAGAGCGGGTCACCATGCAGCACCCACTCTTGATGTTCGGGGGGCAGGTATTTCCAAGGTGTATTGATCGAAACGTTGGCACGCTTGGCGTACTTTTCCATTTCAACCTGACATTCTTTATAGCTTGGTGTTTGCCAGGGTTTGATCGCACCGCCTTCGAGGGTTTTATTCTCGTCAGGGATCACCAAGCCAAAGTCGATGCCGATGACCCGACCAAAACCTCGACACGCCTCACAAGCGCCCAGGGGCGAGTTAAAAGAAAACGTGCTGGGCAGAGCGTCGCTGTAGCTGATGTTGCAATCCGCGCAGTGCAGCTTGTCGCTAAATTTCCAGACAGCCGTATCCGTTCCATCCTGATCGACAGCATGCACAGAGATCAGGCCGTTGCCCATTTTGAGGGCGATATCGAACGCCTCCATGACGCGAGAGGGCTCCGCGCTGGAAAAACGAAAGCGATCCTGCACCACGCGCAAGGTCCGTAACAGTGGTGATAGGGTCGCTGATTTCTTTTTAGAGGCTTTGGCAGCAGGCGCAGGGGACGCTTTGTCCGAGGTTCCGGACTGAAGCGGGCTTTCATCAGCGTGGACACGCGTATAACCCTGCTGCTCCAAAAAGCCGCGTACCTCTTCCTCGGTAAAGTTCAGCGGTACTTGCACGGGGAAAGTCACGACTAGTCGCGGATCTCCCGCTTTTTCAGCGCGCTCTTTCACGGCAGAAAAAATAGAAGAAGTACTGTCCCGGCAGACGGCCTGACCGCAGCCGCGGCACATGAGCTGAGCGCCTCGCGCGAACAGCAGCTTGAGATGGTCGTTCAGCTCGGTCATCGTGCCGACTGTGCTGCGAGAGCTGCGCACGGGATTGGTCTGGTCGATGGCGATCGCGGGCAAAATGCCCTCTATGCGATCGACAACAGGCTTATCCATCCGGTCCAGAAATTGCCGCGCATAGGGCGAGAAGGTTTCGACATAGCGTCGCTGGCCTTCGGCATAAAGAGTGTCAAACGCCAGAGAGCTCTTGCCTGAGCCGCTGACACCCGTGATCACGGTCAATTCGCCCGTATTCAGGGTCAAATCGAGGTTTTTAAGATTGTTCTGGCGTGCGCCAGTGATGCGAATGGTTGGGTTCATACCGTAATCATAGAGCGGCGGCCCGCAGGCAACATGGAAAACCAGACGAATACTCTGGCCGGATATAGGGTAATATACGAGGTTCGTTACCGGAGAATTGCTATGGCTTCAGAAACAAAACGTACGCGTCGCAACACACTTGAGCGTCGTTGCTTGGGCAAGGCCTTTAAGCGCCTGTTCGTCAACGCTCCAAAAGGCGTGTTCAAAATGCTGGAAAAAGTCAAGAAAGCCTGAGTTTTTGGCATTCTGACCGCTTACTCTGAGCGCTTGAATCAAAGTAGTTGAATCAAGTACTGGGCTGCAAACCATTAGGTTTGCGGCCCTTTTACTTTTTCAGATACTCCCTTTGCACCGAGGCGTCCGTCGCACTCGTTTATGATTGAAATCATTGAATGCACCAATAACATCAGGAGAACAAATATGAGTGGGAATAAACGTTGGGTCAACCGTCCAGAGGGATCGACCTGGGGTGATTTTGGTGAGGACGACCAACGCGGTCGGATTAATTTGCTGACTCCTGAAAAACTGAAGCAAGGTATTGCCGAGGTTAAAGAGTTTCAGCCTTTCTGCCTCAGCTTGCCACTTGACCTACCAGGCGGTAACTTGTTGAATCCACGGCGATTTCCACCTGTTATCCGTCCCACCTTGCGTGGCGATCGCCCCAACATGAACTACGGTCTGTTTCGTGACAACGACCAGCAAACCGACGTGATCAGCGATGATCTGGTCGTGATGCATCTTCAGTACTCCACTCAATGGGACAGTCTTGCCCACGTGGGCTCAAGATTTGATGCCAATGGCGACGGAATTCCAGAGTCGGTGTATTACAACGGCTATCGTGCAGGAGAGCACATCATCGGACCCACCGATGGCAAAGATGCTGGCGTACCGGGACCGGGTGAAAATAAATCCACTTCCAATGCCATGGCCCTTGGGATCCAAAACATGGCCGAGTCTTGTGTGCAAGGTCGAGGCGTCATGATTGATTTCCATGCGCACTTTGGTAACAAGCGTGAAATCATCGGTTACGACACACTGATGCGGGTGATGGAACAGGACAAAGTCGTCGTTGAACCGGGTGACATGGTGTGTCTGCACACGGGTTTCGCACAGCTGCTGATGGACATGAAGGGCAACCCAGATCTGCATACGCTTGAAAACAGCTGCGCGGCGCTCGACGGTCGAGATCAAAAGCTTCTCAAGTGGATTACCGACAGCCAGCTGGTTGTATTGATGGCCGACAACTATGCGGTGGAAACTTACCCAGCGACCAGCCACATTGGTTGTTGCGCGACACTGCCCTTGCACGAGCATTGCTTGTTCAAGCTGGGTGTTCACCTGGGTGAGATGTTTTATCTGACACCGCTGGCGCAATGGTTGCGTAAAAATGGTCGTAATCGCTTCTTGCTGACCGCGCCCCCACTGCGTTTACCTGGCGCCGTGGGCTCACCCGCCACGGCAGTCGCAACAGTTTAAGTATGCCTTCAAGACCCTATTCGACGATGTTGTAAGTTTGACGAAAGCTTGAATAAGCTTATGGTTGACGCACGCATCGCGAGTGGGGCAATATGACCAAGTTATTTCACTATTTCAGGAGCGTGCCATGCGCCGTACCTTTATTGCTGCCGCGCTCTCAGCGGCAATGCTGTTGCCCGGTTTGGGTTTTGCCAAAACATTCAAATGGACCAGTCAGGGCGATATCCTGACACTGGATCCTCATTCACAAAACGAAGGCTTGAACATTGCGGCCAACTTGTGGGTGTATGACCCTCTTGTCAAATACAACGAAAAGTACGAAGTTGTCCCCTCGCTGGCAACCTCGTGGGAGCGTATTAATCCCACCACGATGCGTTTCAAGTTGCGTCCGAATGTCAAGTTTCAGGATGGCACGCCTTTCACAGCGGATGACGTGGTGTTTTCGCTTAAGCGCGCCATGGCGCCTTCTTCGCAGTTCAAGTCATACGTAGCGGGCATCAGTGATGTGGTCGCCGTTGATCCTCTGACTGTTGATGTCATTACAGCCGGTCCTAACCCTGTCTTGCTGCGTCAGTTGCCCTCACTCGGCATTATGAGCAAAGCCTGGGCGGAAAAGAACAACGCCGCATTACCCCAGGATTTCAACAAGAAAGAAGAGAGCTTCTCGGCCCGCAATGCGATGGGAACAGGCCCTTATAAACTCAAGTCACGCGAAGTCGACATTAAAACGGTATATGTCGAAAATCCAGACTGGTGGGGCAAGCCCACCAAAACCGGCAACGTGACTGAAATTGTCTACACACCGATCAAGCAAAACGCGACACGTACCGCCGCGTTGCTCTCTGGCGAAGTAGATTTTGTGCTCGACCCGCCTGCACAGGATCTGGACCGTTTGCGCAAACAGGTCAACGTACTGGACGGCAATGAGTACCGTACGATTTTCATTGCGATGGATGTTAAAAGTCCTGAGCTGAAGTACAGCAACATCAAAGGTAAAAATCCTCTCGCCGATGTGCGCGTGCGTGAGGCGCTCTATCGCGCAATCGACATCGAGGCGATCAAAAAGTCTGTGATGCGTGGCATGTCTTTGCCAACAGGCGCCATGATTTCCCCTCAGGTGAATGGATATTCAGAGGCACTGGGCAAGCGGGTTCCCTATGACCCCGTCAAGGCTCGCGAGTTGCTCAAAGAAGCGGGTTACGACAACAATCTCGAGTTCACAATCGACTGCCCGAACAACCGCTACATCAACGACGAAGCGATTTGTCAGGCTGTTGTGGCAATGTGGGCCAAGATTGGCGTGAAAACCAAGCTCAATGCGATGCCGCGCGCGACATTCTTCCCGAAGCTGGCCAATGGCGACACCAGCATTTATCTCTTTGGCTGGGGCGTTCCAACCTTTGATGCGTACTACACGCTTGAGTCCCTGATTCGTACAAAGGGTACCGGCGCAAGTGGCGCGTTCAATTATGGCGGTTACTCCAACCCCAAGGTTGATGCCCTGATCGATGCGATCAAGACAGAAACCGATGATGCCAAGCGCACTGCCATGATTCAGGAAGCCCTGAGCATTCATGCCAAGGAGTTTGGCGCGATTCCTCTGCATGATCAGATCATTCCATGGGCCATGAAGAAAAACGTCAAGATGATCCACCGTCCGGACAATCGTCCCGTGATTGAGTGGATACGCATCGATTAATCGATGTTTTTAAAGCGAGCCTCTGAGCATCTGAGCAGAGGCTCGCATCTTTGTGAGATTGCATGTTCGCTTTTATTATTCGACGGTTGCTTCAGGCCGTAGGCGTGATGTTGACCGTTGCGCTGCTGGCTTTTATCCTGTTTCAGTATGTCGGCGACCCTGTCATGATCATGCTGGGTCAAGAGGGTACGCCCGCAGAGCGTGAGCAATTGCGCCAGGATCTCGGGCTGAACGATCCGATCATCGTGCAGTTCTATCACTTTCTCGCTAATGCCGTGCAGGGTGATTTTGGTTTGTCACTGCGCCAAGGGCAAAAGGTCTCCGTACTCTTGAGCGATCGACTACCGGCCACACTAGAGCTGTCCATCGCTGCTGCGTTGATTGCTTTGGTCGTCGGCGTCCCACTGGGTGTCTACACGGCGCTCAAGCGAAACGGCAAGTTATCGCAAGCTTTTCTGGCGTTTTCATTACTCGGCGTTTCTTTACCGACATTTCTCATCGGCATCTTGTTGATTCTGGTGTTCTCTGTCCAGCTTGGCTGGCTACCGAGTTACGGTCGGGGTGAAACGGTCCGTCTGGGCTGGTGGACGACGGGCTTGTTGACGGCGAGCGGGTGGAAACATCTCATTTTGCCGGCCATCACACTCTCGCTTTTTCAGGTTGCCCTCGTCTTGCGCCTGGTGCGCTCAGAGATGCTGGAGGTGTTGCGCGCCGATTACATCAAGTTCGCGCGCGCCCGAGGTCTGACCAAGCGAGCGATTCATTTTGGTCATGCGCTTAAAAATACACTTGTGCCTGTGATTACGATTATGGGCTTGCAGCTCGGCGGCATCATCGCTTTTGCCATTGTGACGGAAACGGTGTTTCAGTGGCCGGGTATGGGGTTGTTGTTTATCCAGGCCGTTCAGTTCGCCGATATCCCGGTGATGGCCGCCTACCTATGTCTGATCTCATTTATTTTTGTGGTGATTAATCTGATCGTTGATTTGTTGTATTTCGCCGTTGATCCAAGATTGCGTGTAGGTCTTGGCAAATCGGGAGGGGGACATTGATGCGCGCCTCATTCTCGAAATTCTGGGACGGTGATCTTGCGTGGTCATGGCGTCACACGCCAGTCGCGATTATTGCCACAATTATTTTGCTGGTCATGCTGATCGCTGCTTTTGGCGCGGGTTGGATCGCACCTCACAACCCCTTTGATTTGGCAACCATCGATTTGCTCGATGCGCTCAAGCCACCGGTATGGCATGAGGATGGCACCGCCAAATACCTTTTGGGCACAGATAGTCAGGGTCGCGATCTGCTATCAGCCCTGATGTACGGCACCAAGGTTTCGTTGTTGATTGGTTTGGCCTCTGTCGCTGGAGCCATGCTGCTGGGCGTTGTGCTGGGTCTGATTTCGGGTTACGCAGGTGGTCGCATCGATGCCTTGATCATGCGCGTGGCCGATGTGCAACTGTCGTTCCCTGCTATTTTGATCGCCTTATTGATCGATGGCGTGGCACGCGCAGTCGTCCCCGGTGATATGCACGAGGTGATCGCTTTCCCTGTACTGGTCGGTGCGATTGCACTGGCGGGATGGCCACAGTATGCCCGTACTGTCCGAGGCTCCACACTCGTTGAAAAAAATCGCGAATACGTCCAGGCTGCGCGAGTGATCGGCATTTCCTCGCCTGTCATCATGTTCCGTCATGTGTTGCCGAATGTCCTGGGTCCTGTATTGGTGTTGGCGACAGTTCACCTGGCGACCGCGATCATTACCGAAGCGACGCTGTCCTTTTTGGGAGTCGGTGTGCCGCCGACTTCGCCTTCTTTGGGCACGCTGATCCGGATCGGGAATGACTTTCTATTTTCCGGGGAGTGGTGGATCACCATTTTCCCGGGTGCTGCGCTGGTGTTGCTGGTGTTGTCTGTCAACCTGCTTGGGGATTGGCTGCGTGATGCCTTGAATCCCCGTTTGAGTTAAGGGCAGACATGTCTAATATTCTGGAAATCAAAAACCTCAGTGTCGAGTTTCCAACACGACGCGGTACTTTGAAAGCTTTAAACGACGTCTCCTTTTCAATTGCTGCGGGCGAGGTGGTTGGCGTGGTAGGCGAATCAGGGGCGGGCAAATCCCTGACAGGCGCAGCCATCATCGGTTTGCTTGAACCTCCTGGTCGTGTCTCAGGCGGGGAGATCCTGCTTGAGGGTAGACGGATCGATAACCTGACCGACGATCAGATGCGCACCATTCGTGGCCGTGAAATCGGTGCCATCTTTCAGGATCCGCTGACCTCGTTAAATCCGCTTTACACCGTGGGTCATCAGCTGGCGGAAACGATTGTGACGCACTTGCCCATGACATGGTCGCAGGCACGTCAGCGCGCCATCGAACTGCTCGAGTCGACCGGCATTCCGGCTGCGCGTGAGCGTATCGATCATTATCCCCACCAATTTTCGGGTGGCATGCGCCAACGCGTAGTGATCGCGCTGGCACTTGCCGCGCAACCAAAATTAATCGTGGCAGATGAGCCCACCACTGCGCTGGATGTTTCCATCCAGGCGCAAATTATCGAATTGCTGAAAAAGATGTGCCGTGAACAAGGTGCCGCTGTGATGCTGATCACGCATGACATGGGCGTGATTGCTGAAACCGCAGATCGCGTGGTCGTGATGTACGCGGGGCGTGTGGCCGAAATCGGCAAAGTACGTGATGTGATTCACTCCCCCAAACACCCATACTCTGTCGGTTTGATGGGTTCGATTCCTTCGATTCATCATCATGTTGAGCGTTTGGTGCAGATTGATGGCTCGATGCCACGATTGACGGCCATTCCACAGGGCTGTGCGTTTAATCCGCGTTGTCCTAAAGTCATGGATCGCTGCCGCGAGGAGCGCCCTGAAATTATCCAGGTCGGGACGTCGCAAGCCGCCTGCTGGTTACATGCACCCCAGGAGGCGTCATGAGCACAGAGCGTCCTTTGGTTGAAGTTCACGATGCTGCCAGATGGTTTGATGTCTCGGCGCCATGGCTCGAGCGTGTATTGTCTCGCAAGCCCCGTAGTATCTTGCGCGCAGTCGATGGTGTTTCTTTCGGCATCCGCAAGGGCGAAACCCTGGCGTTGGTAGGCGAGTCCGGTTGCGGAAAGTCGACCATTGCCCGCATGCTGGTGGGACTCTATCCACTCACGCGTGGGACCATTACTTTTGATGGGCAGCCGATTTCAAACATGCAGGGTCGCTCGGGTCTGGCTTTGCGCAAGCGTCTGCAGATGATTTTTCAGGATCCGTATGCGAGTCTGAATCCGCGCTGGCGCGTCGGGCGCATTATTGCCGAGCCGATGCTGGCACACACGAATATGACCGAGCAGGAACGCGATGCCCGCGTGGATGTGTTGTTGACCCAGGTGGGACTGCACGCCTCGGACAAGTCACGTTTTCCGCATCAATTTTCTGGCGGACAAAGACAGCGCATTTCGATTGCGCGAGCTTTGGCGGTCAATCCTGAGTTTCTCGTCTGTGACGAACCGACTTCCGCACTCGACGTTTCAGTTCAGGCACAAGTCCTGAACATCATGAAAGATCTTCAGAGAAATCTTGGCCTGACCTATCTGTTCATTTCACACAACCTCGCGGTGGTCCACCATGTCGCCGACCGCGTGGGTGTGATGTACCTCGGTCGCATTGTCGAAATCGCGGATCGGGACACTTTATTCTCCAATCCCCAGCATCCCTACACGCGGATGTTGCTTTCGGCGATCCCCGATATGACCGGGCAGGGACGCAAGCGCACCCCTGTCGCGGGTGAAGTACCCAATCCGCTGAATCCGCCCTCAGGCTGCACCTTTCATCCACGCTGTCCCTTTGCCCGCGAACGATGCAAAAGTGAAGCACCTGCGACACAGAACTTCAAAGGTGTGGAAATCGCCTGTCATGGTGTCGCAGAAGGTTGGCCGATGCAGGTCTAAACGTGGTGTTCAGTCCATGCACCGGCCAGCCTGAACGGAAAATCAGTTCGTCTTGATATTACGTACCTTGACGAGCTCGTTCCATTTCTTGATATCTGTTTCGATGTATTGTTCAAACTCTTTTGAACTACCGCCGACAGGCTCCATGCCAATCGACACAAAGCGCTCTTTCACATCGGGCTGCGCCAGGATTTCATTAATCTCTTTGTTCAGGCGCGTCACGATATTCGCTGGCAGTTTCGCCGGGCCGACCAGACCAAACCAGGTATAGACATCTGTGTCCTTGAACCCTTGCTCGCCAAGCGAAGGCACGTCAGGTAACAAGGCCGAGCGCTGTGAGCCAAACACGGCGATCGCACGAAGCCGTTCATTTTTGATGAAGGGCAGAGGCGCGACGATTGGATGTACACCCGCAGTCAGTTGACCACCCACGAGATCCGTCATCGCGGGTGCATCGCCTTTGTAGGGTACATGCGTCATATTCGATTTGGCCAGATAATTAAACAACTCGATCGCCAAATGCGGGCCTGTGCCATTGCCCGGGCTAGAGACATTGACAGCCTCGGGTTTGGCGGCGAGTTCGAGCAGTTGTTTTGTCGTTTTAATCGGTGAGGATGCGGGCACCAGCAAGAAAAGAGGCGCACGAACGACTTGGATAATGGGCGTAAAGTCCTTAAGCGTGTCGTATTGCAGTTGTCCAAACAAAGCGGGGTTGGTCGTGTGTGGGGCTGCGGCCATCATCAAGGTGTAGCCATCCGGATCGGCTTTCGCGATCTGTGCGGACGCGATCCGTGTATTCGCTCCTGGTCTGTTTTCCACGACCACGGGTTGCTTGAGTCGGGTCGCCAGATGCTCGCCAATGACTCGTGTGGCGATGTCGTTTGAACCACCCGCCGGAAAGGGGGAGATCAGTTTGATGGGTTTGACAGGCCAATCTTGAGCAAGCGCCAAGCCTGACGCGCTCAAAGTCAAACTCAGAGCTAACGCGATACGGGTCATTATTTTCATGTCTACCTCCAGAAAACTCGTTATTCTGCTAATTGAAAGAAAAACTACTTCATGATCCGCTTGGCGATGTTCAGCAAGTGGATTTGACTGGTCCCTTCGTACAAGCGGAACAGCCTGACATCCCGGTACAGCATTTCTATGGGTCCGCCGATATCCGCGCAGTAACCTGCTCCACCAAAAATCTGCACAACCCGATCCGCGACACGCCCGCACATCTCTGAGGCGTAGTATTTGCAAATTGAGGCTTGTGTCGTCACATCCTCACCGTTATCACGTGCGCGTGCGGTCTCCAGCACCAGACTGCGCGCGGCCGAGATTTCAACTTGGCTTTCTGCCAGCATGGCTTGGACAAGCTGAAACTCCGCGATGGGTTTGCCAAACTGCTCGCGCTTCTTGACATGGACAAGTGCTTCATCAAGCAGCCGCATCGCGGGACCGATGCAAAGCGCTGCCAGATTGATGCGTTGCTTGTTCAGTGTTTTCATGGCGGTCGCAAACCCCTTGCCAGGAATCCCGCCGACAATTTGCTCGCTGCTCGCCAGCACATCGTGGAGATAAACCTCGGATACGGGAGACCCTGATTGACCCATTTTTCGATGTTCAGGACCGGTGCTCAGGCCTGGTGTATGTCTCGGGATTAAAAACGCACTGATGCCACGGTGTGACAAGTCATCGGGATCGGTTCTGGCAAATACCGTGAAAAGTTCGGCAAGTGGTGCGTTGGTGATGTAGCGTTTAGTGCCATTGATCCGCCATTGCTGTGTGCCCCCCGACGCGACGGGTATCGCGGAAGTTTTCAAAGCCGTTGCATCCGAGCCTGCATCGGGCTCGGTCAATGCAAGACAGCCTGTGACCTCACCGCTGGCGAGTTTAGGTAGCCACTCGCGTTTTTGCTCTGGCGTACCGTCCTGAATGATCGACTCAGCACCAATACCTGTGTTGGTGCCTGCCCGGGCGCGAAAGGCTGTCGCTGCCTTGGAAAGTTCCATGTTGGCGAGTGCGAGCTCCTCTGTTGTCATGCCCGCACCGCCATACTCAAGCGGGATACTCCAGCCAAAGTAGCCACGCTCTCGCATGATTTGCACGATGTCCTCGGGGATCTGGTTGTCTCTGACGACCTGGGCTTCTGCGGGAATGGCGATGTCGCGTACAAACTGTCGTATATCTTCGAGGCGTTTGGCGTTCAATGTCGAGTCATTAATCATGATGATGTTCCAGCAGGGGTCACAATTTTTCCGCTGTCGCGCTCAATGTTGTGACGGGCTTCAAATAAATAGGGAATGATGTTTTTAAGAAGTTCAGCTTTAGTCAGTCGAGCGGTACTGATCGTGCAGTTCATACCGATCTGCAGGTGGTCGTCAGACGCGACATTGAGCGGCACCGCAACCGCCAGTACATTGCGTTTCCAGTCACCACGACTGAGACAAAAGCCATTTTTTTCGTAGAACGACCGATCTTTCTCGTAATAGGGAAAGTCAGCGGCATATTGTGCGGAATCTTCGATTTTCAATCGATTCAGGATCGAGTCGCGTTGCGCGGGATGACTTGCGAAGAGCAACGCTCGCCCAAGCGCGGTGGTGAGTAAAGGTCGCGCACTTCCGATATCGGGTTTTAAAAAATTTCCCCGATCAATACGCAGCGCATCGATGTACACCACCTCTAGCTTACCGAGCATGCCCAGATTGACGGTCCATCCTGTCTGGGCAGCGAGTTTTTCGATGTGGGGTCGCGCCAGATGGCGGATTTCCATGCTGGCCAGCATCGGATAACCCAGCATCAGGACGCCGGGCCCAAGTCTGTATTTTTGCAAACGATCGATACGCGTGAGATAGCCCAGCTGATCTAGGGTATAGGTCAGCCGCGAAATCGTCGCTTTGGGCAATCCCGTCTTTTCACAGAGTTCCCGATTGCCAAGCAGGTAGTCAGAAGGCGTAAAGGCGCGCAACACCTGTAGCCCGCGGCTCAGGTTGATTGCAAACTGACGATCGGTCTCCATCGATTGGGGCGCTTGGTTCATGTTCATATCTTGAGGGATTGTCGAATGGGGAACAACCTAAATTTACTAGTGTTTCGCTGTGCGAAACAGCCGTCTCAGATGCCTGCGAATCTGCTCAAATATCCTCATGCAACCAGAAACTGATCATTCGCCCGCCCGCCGCCCCATGCTTGAGGGTGTCAATATCCTGGACCTGTCGACTGTCCTTGCTGCGCCTTTTGCCGCGACACTTTGTGCCGATCTTGGCGCGCATGTCACCAAAGTTGAATTGCCCGATGGCTCGGATGCATTGAGAGGGCTGGCGCCCACGACGCCTGAGCATGCGCTGTATTGGAAAGTCGTCAACCGCAATAAGCGGGGCATCACGCTCGATGTGCGCCAGCCAGAGGGACGCGCATTGTTTCTCAAAGCGATTGCCCGCACCGATGTGCTCGTCGAAAACTTTCGCACTGGCACGCTGGACAAGTGGGGCTTGGATTTAAAGACATTGCATGCGGCCAACCCTCAATTAGTCGTATTACGCATCACGGGCTTTGGTCAAACGGGCCCTTATGCCAAGCGTCCGGGCTTTGCCAGGATATTCGAAGCCATGAGTGGTTTGACGAATCTGATTGGTACACCTGAAAGTGGCCCCCAGCATCCCAACTTGCCAATTGGTGATCTGATCACAGGTGTGTTTGGCGCTTTCAGCATCGCGTCCGCGATGGCATCCATTCGTGCGCGACCTGAGTTGGGCGGTTTTGAAATAGACTTGTCCGCGACTGAGGCGATTTTTCGACTGCTCGATCCGCTCGCGGTTGAGCAGGAAGTCTTGGGCTACACCCGCAGTCATGTCGGAAATCGCGCCGACTACACCGCGCCATCCAACATGTATCGCAGCAAAGATCATATCTGGGTGACCCTGGTGGCCTCCTCCAATCCCATCTTTAGCCGTCTTTGCCACGCGATCGGTCACGTTGAGTGGTTATCTGATCCGCGCTTCGAGACGAATCCGGGACGATGCCGTCATGTCGAGGTGATCGATCAGGGCATTTCTGAATGGTTTGCCTGTCACGACTTCAGTGAAATTGAGCAGGTTTTGGGTCAGGCCGACGTCCCCTATACCAAGGTCTTCAACATCAAAGATGTGCTGGCTGATCCACAGGTGAAATATCGACAGTCAGTGATGCGGATCGAGGATCCCGACTTGGGGACAATCCCCGCGCCTTGCGTGGTGCCGAGAGTCAATGGTGCTGCGCCCCAAGCGCATCGCAGTGGCCCCGCAGTGGGTGAGCATAACGAATCGTTTTTTGGGGCGCTCGGTTTGTCCGCGAACGATATTGAACGGTTGAAAGCGCAAGGTGTGCTTTGAGCAAATAGTCCGCTTAGTCAGATCATCTTTAGTGAATAGATGGTGGCTGACCGTTCGAACCGAACTGTGAGCCGTCATCCTCATCATCTTCATCATCGTCCAGATCCTCGAGCAATTCGAGGTCCGGGTCCGGTAGCGCCTCGTCCGTCAGGTCAAACGGCAAGAGCTCTGAAAGCTCCATAGCAAAGTCAAACTCATCGCCGTTTTGGTCCAGACGCACAAAACGCGCTTCGGGATCTTCGGTAATCTGGATGGCCCAGAGATACTGACAGTCATAGACTTCCGTATCAAGATCGAGCCCGCCCCGGTTTCCGACAAAGCGCGCACCTGGCCCACCCATTTGAACGTGCGTGGCTTTTTCATCGGGGGTTTCGTCGACACCGAGCGGAATGGCAAAAATGACCCATTCGGCATCGTCATCCATCCCGATTTCAGCCAAAACAGACTTGCCCATATAGGCACTCAGGCCGTCCGCGGTTTTACCCAGCATGGCGAGTTCTTGTTCGGTAAAGCGAAGCGCGTGGTCAGGTGTCGTCATAGGAGTGGAGTTCAGGGCAGTTCAGGCCAGGTAAAAATCGATCCAGCCGTCATCATAGCGCCCTCCAAGCCCTACAATAGCGCATTGACTTTTATTCTTTGATGGACCTATGGCTCAATACGTATACACCATGCACCGCGTGGGCAAAATTGTTCCCCCCAAGCGCCAGATTCTTCGTGATATCTCCCTGTCATTTTTCCCGGGTGCCAAAATCGGCGTGCTGGGTCTGAATGGTTCGGGTAAGTCCACCTTGCTCAAGATCATGGCGGGTGTGGACAAGGAAATCGAGGGCGAAGCCGTTCCGATGCCGGGGCTCAATATCGGCTATCTGGAGCAAGAGCCCAAACTCAATCCCGATCACACTGTCCGGCAGGCGGTTGAGGAGGGCATGGGTCCAGTCGTTGCGGCTAAAAAGCGTCTCGACGAGGTGTACGCCGCATACGCGGAACCTGATGCAGACTTTGATGCGCTTGCAGCCGAACAGGCTGAGCTCGAAGCCATCATTTCCGCTGCGGCCTCAAGCGGCTCAGACGATACTGAAACACAAATGGAAATCGCCGCCGATGCTTTGCGTCTACCTCCTTGGGACGCCAATGTTGGCAAGCTCTCCGGTGGTGAGAAGCGTCGTGTGGCGCTCTGCCGTTTGTTGCTTTCCAAGCCAGATATGCTGCTGCTAGACGAGCCGACCAACCACCTGGATGCCGAAAGCGTCGAGTGGCTGGAACAGTTTCTGGCCAAGTTCCCCGGAACCGTAGTGGGTGTTACCCACGACCGTTATTTCCTGGATAACGCCGCAGAGTGGATTCTCGAGCTCGACCGTGGTCACGGCATTCCCTGGAAGGGCAATTACAGCTCCTGGCTCGAACAAAAGAACGACCGACTCAAGCAAGAAGAGGCGAGCGAGTCGGCGCGTCAGAAAACCATCAAGAAAGAGCTGGAGTGGGTGCGCCAAAACGCTAAAGGACGTCAGGCCAAGGCCAAAGCGCGTATGACGCGTTTTGAGGAGCTCTCCTCGCACGAATATCAAAAGCGCAATGAAACCCAGGAGATCTTTATCCCTGTGGCCGAGCGCCTGGGTAACGAGGCGATTGAGTTCGTGAACGTCAGCAAGGCCTTTGGTGACAAGCTGCTCATGGATAACGTGAGTTTCCGTGTTCCACCAGGCGCGATTGTCGGCATTATTGGTCCAAACGGCGCGGGTAAATCGACTTTGTTCCGCATGATCGCGGGCCAGGACAAACCTGACAGTGGCGAGGTCAAAATCGGTCAGACCGTCAAGATCGCTTTTGTGGATCAGTCTCGTGACGCGTTGCCTGACGGCAAAACTGTGTTTGACACGATTTCTGACGGTGCCGATCTGCTCACGGTTGGACGTTTTGAAATGCCTGCGCGTGCCTATCTGGGACGCTTCAATTTCAAAGGCGCAGATCAGGGCAAGATGGTCGGTCAGCTCTCGGGTGGTGAGCGAGGGCGCCTGCATTTGGCCAAAACACTCATTACGGGTGGTAACGTGTTGCTGCTGGACGAGCCGTCAAACGATCTGGACGTGGAAACCTTGCGCGCGCTCGAGGACGCACTCCTGGAGTTTGCAGGCTCTGTGATGGTGATCAGCCACGATCGCTGGTTCCTGGATCGTATCGCCACGCATATCCTCGCTTTCGAGGGCGACTCCCAGGTGGTGTTCTTTGATGGCAACTATCAGGAATACGAAGCGGACAAGAAACGCCGCTTAGGCGAGGCGGGCGCAGCGCCCAAGCGAATCCGCTACAAGGCGCTGCGTTAATCGATCAACGCTGAGGCATCTCGATCTTGACCTCGAGGACTTCAAGGCTATCCTGTCTATCGAACTGGACCTTGATGTCTTCGGGGTTGATCTGCACGTACTTGGAAATGACGGCCATCAACTCTTTTTGGAGTGCGGGCAAGTAGTCAGGCGAGTTGTTGCCGCCACCGACACGTTCGTGGGCCAGAATGATCTGCAGACGCTCTTTGGCAACGTTGGCGGAGGTTTTTTTCTGACCAAGCAAAAACGACAGAAATGACATCATTTACCTCCGAATAAGCGCTTGAGCAAGCCTGGCTTTTCGTAATCCACGAAACGCAGGGGCTTTTCCTCGCCGAGGTAGCGTGACACAACATCGCGATACGCTTCGGAAACATCGCTTTTTTCAATGTGAATGGCAGGCAAGCCTTGGTTGGAGGCCTGCAACACCGACTCGGACTCTGGAATCACGCCGATCAGTTTGATCCGCAAAATATCCTCGATATCCTTGAGCGACAGCATTTCGCCGTCCTCGACACGCTTGGGGTTGTAACGCGTCAGCAACAGGTATTCTTTGATAGGCTCATCAGACTCGATGGCGCGGCGTGATTTGGATGCCAAGATGCCTAAAATCCGGTCGGAGTCGCGTACAGAGGAGACTTCGGGGTTGGTGACCACGAGCGCATCATCGGCGTAATAGGCTGCCAGCAGCGCACCCGTCTCAATCCCGGCTGGCGAGTCACACACGATGTACTCGAAACCCATTTCTTTCAGATCGTTGATGACCTTGCCTACGCCTTCGAGGGACAGCGCGTCTTTGTCGCGCGTCTGCGAGGCGGGGAGGATAAAGAGGTTTTCAAGGTTTTTGTCCTTGATCAACGCTTGATTCAGGGTGGCTTCACCTTGGATCACATTCACAAAGTCATACACCACGCGACGCTCACAGCCCATGATGAGGTCGAGGTTACGCAGACCCACATCAAAATCGATCACAGCTGTTTTGTGACCACGCATGGCCAAACCAGAGGAAAAGCTGGCACTCGTGGTGGTCTTGCCGACGCCACCCTTGCCTGAAGTCACCACCACAATACGAGTCATGACGCGAGAACCTTTAAATGGAAATGTTAATTTTACTGCCCGAGGGCGTTGATATGAAGCGCATCTTTTTCCAGTTGGATCACAACGGGTTTTTGATGCAGTTCGGCTGAAAGTTTAGTGTCGATCACGCGATAAATACCAGCGATCGCGACGAGTTCGGCATCAAAGCCGGTCGTGAAAATCCTCGCGGCGACATCACCGCGCGCACCTGCCATGGCTTTGCCACGCAGCGGGCCATAAATATGGATATTGCCATCGGCGATGACTTCGGCGCCGCGACTCACCACACCCATCACAATCAGGTCACTGTTGCGTGCGTAGACCCGTTGTCCGGAGCGCAATGGTCCTTTGATGACCATGGTGGGCGCAGCCGAGGCATTTTGGGCAACTTGCGGCGTAGCTGCCGCATGTGGGGTGCTGGCTGAAGCGGTACTTTCCTCAGCGGTGCTTGAGTCAGTGGTACTCGCCTCAGTGGCTTTTGTCTCAGTCCGGGACTGCGAATCGGCTGAATCGGTCGGTTCAGCTGATGCCGCGGGGGTGGGCAAGCTCGCTGTAACAGGCTCGGCCACAGAGGCAGCAGTTTGCGTATCGGACGCATGCCGCGCCGGCGCTGCGGATAGGTCCACGGGCGTGAGGCCGCAGGCTTGTGCTTGAACCAAATTATCGCCTTGGGCCACGACACCAATCACGGGCAGCTTGTGCTTTTTGAACGCCTCGATGAGCGGCGCCCAGTCGATCGATTCTTCCACACGCATGGCGTCGATCACGACAGGCTCGTTTTCAAAAAACGCACCCGCATCGGCCATGCGTTTTTTGAGCGCTTTGATCAGTACTTTTGTGTCGGAGTGCTGAAGCACCACACGTATCGCATACAGTGTGGCGCTTTTAAATTCGAGGGGGGAGAGTTCAGTCGTCATTGGCGAGGATCATACCTTACCTAGCTGGCGCTCGCCCAGGTGTCTTTGAGTGTTGTCACGCGATTAAAGACCGGACGTTCGGGCGTCGAGTCCTTGGTGTCGATCACAAAATACCCCAGACGCTCAAATTGGGAGACGATGCCGGGTTCAAGGGAAGTGCCTGGCTCAAGCCACGCCTGAACGGTTTGGACAGATAGCGGGTTGAGGTAGTCCAGAAACTCCCGGTCTCCGGCGTCCGGGAAGGGCTCAGAGAACAGCCGGTCATACAGCCTGATTTCCGCGGGTACAGCCGACGCGCAGCTAATCCAGGTGACATTGCCCTTGACCTTGACCGCATCCGAGCCCGGTGTGCCGCTTTTGGTCTCCGGGTTGTACTCAGCGTGAACCTCGATGATATTGCCCGCGGCATCCTTGACGCAGCCTGTGCATGTCACGACATAACCATATTTCAATCTGACCGAGTTGCCGGGGAATAATCTAAAGTACTTTTTAGGTGGTACTTCGGCAAAGTCTTCACGCTCAATCCAGACCTCGCGGGTAAGTGGAAATTCACGCTGACCGGCGTTGGGATCATGCGGGTTGCGAGGCGCATGGCAGATTTCCGCATGTCCCTCGGGAAAATTGGTGATCACCAGTTTGAGGGGATCCAGGATCGCCACGGAACGGGGTGCCAGAGGGTCTTGATCCTCGCGCAAAGCCTGATCCAGCAGACTGTAATCGATGCGTGAATTGGATTTGGAGACGCCCGTGCGCTCGCAGAACAGGCGGAGCGCGGCCGCAGTGTAACCACGCCGGCGCAGGCCCGCCAGTGTCGGCATCCTCGGATCATCCCAGCCATTCACGTGACCTTCTTTGACGAGCTGTAATAACTTGCGCTTGCTGGTGACGATGTAACTGATATTGAGACGGGCGAACTCGTACTGGTGGGGCAAAGGCAAGGAAAACTTGCCTAACTCCTGCAGACGGTTGAGTGTCCAGTCGTAAAAGGGCCGCTGGTCTTCAAACTCAAGTGTGCAAATACTGTGTGTGATGCCCTCAAGGGCGTCTTCGATCGGATGCGCAAAGGCGTACATGGGGTAGATACACCACTGCGTGCCAGTTCGGTGATGCGCGGCATGACGGATTCGATAGAGCACGGGGTCGCGCATGTTGATGTTGGGCGAGGCCATGTCGATGCGTGCCCGCAGCGCCATGCTGCCATCGGGGTGCTTGCCTGCGCGCATTTCGCGCAACAGGCGCACTGAATCGGCTGCGGGTCGATCACGGTAGGGCGAGTTTTGACCAGGTTCGGTAAGAGTGCCGCGCATGGCGCGCATTTCCTCTGGGCTTTGCTCGTCGACGTAGGCGTGTCCGGCTTCGATCAGCGCCTCGGCAAAGGCGTACATGTCCTCAAAATAACTGCTGGCGTAATAGAGATGCTCTTTGCCATCCACGGTCCAGTCAAAGCCGAGCCATTTGACTGCATCGATGATGGCGTCCACATACTCTTGCTCTTCTTTTTCGGGGTTCGTATCGTCAAAACGCAAATGACAAATACCGCCATAGTCACGCGCCAGACCGAAATTCAGACAGATACTCTTGGCGTGTCCGATGTGCAGGTAACCATTCGGTTCGGGCGGAAAGCGCGTGCGAATCCGGGCGGAGTCGAGTGCCCCCGTCGCTTGCACCTGTGCCGGACCGGGGTGACCTGCCCAGCGCTTGCCCGCAAATCGCTGGGAGGCGAGGTCGGACTCGATGATGTTGCGCAGAAAATTAGTCGTAACGGGGGCGTTAGTTTCAGAGGTCATACAAGAATGTTGGGTCGGCCATTGCGAGCGATAAGGGCATATTTTGCCATGAGGAGCACCCGATCACCTGCGGTAGATGGAAATACCCCCAATTTGTTCCTCTACAATCTCGGCATGTTGTTGATAAAAGCCTCTCATGCTTAAGCCAAGCGCTTTCGCTTCAGAACCCACTCTCCCACGCAGCGTATCCAATGGTGTCCATCAACCGGACGCCTGTGACGTGTTGGCGAGGGTGTTTGGTTACGAATCGTTTCGCGGCGATCAGCATGCCATCGTCGAGCATGTGATTCAGGGAGGCGATGCCCTCGTGCTGATGCCGACCGGAGGCGGCAAGTCCCTGTGTTATCAGGTCCCCGCGCTTGTGCGCCCTGGCACAGGGATAGTGATTTCACCGCTCATTGCGCTGATGCAAGACCAGGTCGATGCGCTGACCGAGCTTGGCGTGCGTGCCGCCTTTCTCAATTCGACTCAGGATTGGCAAGACACCCGAGAAGTCGAGCAGGCATTTCTGAGTGGTCAGCTCGATTTGCTTTATGTCGCCCCCGAACGCTTGCTGACTGACCGATGTATCCAGTTGCTCGAACGGGGCAAAATCGCGCTGTTCGCCATCGACGAGGCCCATTGCGTGTCGCAATGGGGACATGACTTCAGGCCCGAGTACCTTGGTTTGTCCATGCTGCACGAACGCTGGCCGGATGTCCCGCGTATCGCACTGACGGCAACCGCGACCGATGTCACCAGACGCGAAATCGCCGAGCGTCTCTCACTAGACGATGCAAGGCATTTTGTCGCCAGCTTCGACCGACCCAACATTCGTTACAACATCGTTGAAAAACAAGATGTTCGAAAGCAGCTGCTACAGCTTCTGAAACAAGAGCATGCAGGCGATGCCGGCATTGTTTATTGCCTGTCGCGCAACAAGGTCGAGGAAACTGCGGCATTCCTATGTGCGAACGGCATCGAGGCCTTGCCTTATCACGCGGGCTTGGGCGCGCAGGTTCGTGCGCAAAATCAGTCCAGATTTTTGCGTGAAGACGGCATCGTCATGGTGGCGACCATCGCTTTCGGGATGGGTATCGATAAGCCTGACGTGCGTTTCGTCGCGCACATCGATATGCCCAAGTCCGTGGAAGGCTACTACCAGGAGACGGGCCGCGCGGGCCGGGATGGTTTGCCCGCTACAGCATGGCTCGCATACGGTTTGCAAGACGTGGTGCAACAGCGGCGCATGATTGACGAGTCTGCTGGCGATGATGCTTTCAGACGCAGGCTGGGTGCCCAGCTCGATGCCATGTTGGCAATGTGCGAGGCGATTGCGTGCCGCAGGCAACGCTTGCTGCAATATTTTGGACAGCGGATCGAGTCTTGCGGCAATTGTGATAACTGCTTGCAACCGCCCGAGGCCTGGGATGGAACCGTCGCTGCGCAAAAGATGTTGTCGGCGATTTATCGTCTCATGAAAGAACGTGGTCAACGCTATGGCGCAGGTCATCTGATCGATATCTTGCGCGGTAAAGCCACGCCTCGTGTGCTGGAAAATGAACACGAAAAACTGACTGTTTTTGGAATTGGTCAGGACTTGTCTGATCAGGCCTGGCGCAGTGTGCTGAGACAATTGCTCGCACATGGACTGCTGGTGGTGGATCAGGAGGGGTATGGCACGCTTGCGCTCACCGAAGAAAGCCGTGCGGTGCTCAAAGGCGAGCGCACGTTGATGCTGCGCCGGGAGGCTGAGCGCACCGCGCGTACCGCCACGCCAAAATCCAAAGTGTTGCAGCCTGATTTACCTGAGGGTGCACAAGAGATTTTTCAGGCTTTACGCCAGTGGCGCGCCGAGATCGCACGCAGTCATGGTGTACCCGCCTATGTCATCTTTCATGATGCAACGCTTCGTGAAATCGCGATGGCTCGACCGGATAGTCTTGCGTCCCTGGGGCATGTCAATGGCGTGGGTGTTCGCAAGCTCGAGTCATATGGCGAGTCGATCCTGGCGTGCATTGCAGAGCACCAGGATCGCTGAACACGGACCGAAGCTCGCGCCTCGACAATTATTCGGCAAATAGCGGTCCGTCTGTCGGGGGTGTCTTAGGTGGCGTCAAGCCAAGGTGTCGCCAGGTTGTTTGAGTGGCCATTCGGCCACGCGGTGTACGCTGCAGGTAGCCATGCTGAATCAGGTAGGGCTCGATCACATCCTCGATCGTGTCGCGCTCTTCGCCAATCGCCGCGGCCAGACTGTCAACGCCGACAGGCCCGCCGTCGAACTTGTGCACGATTGCTTCGAGCAATTTGCGATCCATCAGATCGAGACCTTGCGGATCCACCTCGAGCATGGACAAGGCGGCGTTGGCGACTGTCGCATCGATCGTGCCTTTCGCCTTGACCTGAGCGTAGTCGCGCACGCGACGCAAGAGTCTGTTGGCGATTCGCGGCGTGCCACGGGAGCGTCTGGCCACTTCGGATGCGCCATCCGGCGTGATGGGGACTTGGAGTAAACCCGCGCTGCGTGTGGCGATACGCGTGAGCTCGTCGGGCGTATAGAACTCCAGACGGGACACAATACCGAAACGGTCACGAAGCGGGTTGGTGAGCATGCCGGCCCGCGTGGTAGCACCCACAAGCGTAAAGGGCTGCAGATCTAGTTTGACGCTGCGCGCTGCAGGACCCTCGCCGATCAGAATATCGATTTGAAAGTCTTCGAGCGCGGGGTAAAGGATTTCCTCGACCACTGGCGATAAACGGTGGATTTCGTCGATAAACAACACATCATTTCGTTCGAGATTGGTCAGCAAGGCCGCAAGATCGCCCGGGCGCTCCAGAACAGGGCCGGAAGTCTGGCGCATGTTCACTCCCATTTCATGGGCGATGATGTGTGCAAGCGTCGTTTTACCGAGTCCCGGCGGTCCAAAGAGCAGCACATGATCCAGAGATTCCTGACGATTGCGCGCCGCAGCGATAAAAATCTGCAGTTGTTCGCGCACCCTTTGCTGACCCACGTATTCCTCGAGCGCCCGCGGGCGAAGCGCCCGTTCGATGGTTTCCTCGTTGGGCGTCGTGGCCTGGGGCGTGACGAGGCGCGAGGCCTCGGCGCGTGAATTTAGGGAATCCGACTGAATGGCCATGAAAGTAAAAATTTAATCCATTAAAAGCGGGGACTGCGCAATGATGCCCGGACAATCGTACACTATCCGGCATCTTGGATCTGATAATGAGAGGAAAGCAATGTCTATCGTGTTGCCAACATATGAAGATGTGATCCGCGCATCCGAGACGCTCAAAGGCGTCGCCCACCGCACACCCGTCATGTCCTCGGCTACAGCCGACCGGATGACTGGGGCACGCGTGTTTTTCAAATGCGACAACCTTCAGCGCATGGGGGCGTTCAAATTCCGCGGGGCGTACAACGCGATTGCCAACTTGACCCCGGAGCAACGACGCGCGGGTGTGTTGACATTCTCTTCTGGCAATCACGCCCAGGCGATTGCGCTGGCAGGCAAATTGCTTGGAGTTGCCACGACCATCATCATGCCCCAGGACGCGCCCGCAGCTAAAAAGGCCGCGACACAAGAGTACGGCGCTACCGTGGTGAATTACGATCGCTACAAGGAAAACCGCGACGACATCGCCCGTGAAATGCAAAAAAAGACCGGTATGTCGCTAATCCCGCCCTATGATCATTTGCATGTCATTGCCGGACAGGGGACTGCCGCCAAGGAATTGCTCGAAGATGTCGGCGAGCTTGATTATTTGCTCGTCTGCCTGGGTGGAGGCGGATTGCTCGCGGGTAGCGCGTTGTCTGCGCAGGCATTGAGCCCGAAATGCAAAGTCTACGGCGTCGAACCCGAAGCCGGTAACGATGGCCAACAATCGCTTCGCAAGGGCGAGGTTGTGCATATTGATCCGCCACGCTCCATCGCCGACGGCGCCCTGACACTTTATCTGGGTCAATTGACCTTTGGAGTGATCAAACAGCGTGTCACGGACATTTTGACTGTGACGGATCCACAGTTGCTTTCAACGATGCGGTTTTTTGCCGAGCGCATGAAGCTTGTCGTCGAGCCGACGGGTTGTCTGGGCGCAGCTGCACTGTTGCAGGGTGTTTTGCCAGTCGAACAGGGCGCGCGCGTGGGCGTGATCATTAGTGGCGGTAATGTAGACTTGCAAGCTTATGCAGGATTTTTGACGCAAGTTTAAGTATTTTTGGAGTGACCTATGCGTGTACTGGTGATTGGTGGTGCAGGATTTCTGGGCCGACAGATCGTCGGTCGTCTGGTTGCCCAAGGGCATGTCGTACATGTGCCGACGAGACAATACCAACACGGTCGAGCCCTCTTGGTGCATCCTACCGTGACGGTCATGCAGGCTGACATCAATGATGATGAGACGCTGAATCGCTTGGTATCCGGTTGTGACGTGGTGATTAATCTGGTCGGTATTTTGCACAGCCGATCCGGTCAGCCTTATGGGCCTGATTTCGACCGGGCGCATGTCCAGTTACCTAAGCGTATTGCTCAAGCTTGCTTGAAACATGGCACTAAGCGCTTTGTCCACGTGAGTGCCCTGGGTGCCGACGCTCAGGGGCCGAGTGGCTATCTGCGCTCGAAAGCTGCAGGCGAGCAGGCTATCCACGATGCTTACGCCGCAGCCCAGAGCAACAGCTTCACGATTTTCAGGCCTTCAGTGGTGTTCGGCCCTGAAGATCAGTTCATGAACATGTTCGCGCGTTTGGCCCGTTTTTTCCCGGTTTTGCCGATCGCGGGCGCGAAAGCCAAAATGCAGCCTGTATTTGTCATGGATGTTGCCGAGGCAATCCTCAATGCGATGTCGCAGCCCTGGGCGTGCGGTCAAACTTTCGATTTGGCCGGTCCACGGGTGTATACCCTTGGACAGCTCGTCGAACTCGCGGCTTTGTGGAGCGGTCATCCCCGTTCGGTCATTGACCTGCCACTCTCGATTGGTCGCGTGCAGGCATTCTTTTTCGAGTGTCTGCCTGGAGAACCACTGATGTCTCGCGACAACCTGGCCTCCCTGTCCGTAGACAATACGAGTTCGGCGCCCATCAATCCTCTGCTCGGTATTGTGCCGACGGCCCTGGAGTCGATTGCGCCTGTTTATTTGAAACCCACTGCCTGAGTTGATGCACGATGACAACGATAAAAAAAGGTCAAGCCTTAAACATTAGAGACTCACGTATTTTGATCGCCGGTGCCGCGAGCCTGGTTGGTTCGCATACCGCGGATCTGCTGCTCAAGGAGGGCGCCCGAGAAGTTTTACTGCTGGATAATTTTTCCTTTGGTTCGATGGAAGCGATCCAGCATCTCCAGGACGATCCGCGCATCAAGATCGTGCGTGCGGATTTAATGAGATTGCCCGATTTATTGATGGCAACCGAAGGTGTCGATGGCGTGGTGCATCTTGCCGCCTATATGACCTTGGGCTTTTCCCAAACGCCATGGCAAGCGGTGGATGTGAACATACGCGGCGCCCAAAATATGCTCGAAGCTTGCCGTGTGAACAAGGTCAAGAAAATGATCTTTGCCTCTTCGAATGCTGTTTATGGCTATGGCTCAGGGATCAAGGGCGCGTTGTCCGAAGAAATCCCCTTCCATTCCGTAGGTGCGCCACCCGCTGCGATCCTGTATGGCGCTTCAAAAATCATGGGCGAACAGTTGTGCCGTCATTATCACCAGACCTTCGGTCAGGATTATGTCGTCCTGCGTTATTCGACCGTCTATGGTGAACGACAACACTATCGCGCCGCGAATTCGCTCTACATCATGGAGACCTATGATCTGGTGCGGAAAGGACAGGCGCCGGTTTTGCCTGGAGACGGCAAGGACACCAAGCATTTCGTGCATGTCTCGGATGTCGCGCGTGCCAACCTGGCGGCTCTGCAAAGCACGGCGACTGATGTGGCTGTGAACGTTTCGGGTCCCGCCCCCATCACGACTGGCGAACTCGTGGAATTGGTGCTTGAGTACTGCAAGAGCGACCTCAAGCCCGAAGTTCGACCCGATCCTCCAGGCAAGGTTCGATTGACCTCTGGCGGAGCCTTTCATATCCCGCACGACAAGGCGGGTGAAGCGATCGGCTGGAAACCCCTGGTTCAGATGCGCGAAGGTGTGACACGACTGCTCGCGTGGCGCGAAGCACAGGAAAAAAAGGAGACGACAAAATGAAAATCAATCGCATACTGATCGGTGCCGCGTTGCTGATGGGCGCAAGCTTTTCTGTACCAACTCTCGCTCAGAATTTTCCTGAAAAAGCGGTCACACTTGTGGTGCCTTATCCTGCCGGCGGTGCGACGGATGTGATTGGCCGGATGGTGGCTGAAAAACTCCCCGCGCAGTGGAAACAGCAAGTCGTGGTGACCAATCGCCCCGGAGCTGGAACAACGCTTGCCGCCGAAGGGGTTGCCCGCGCGCCTGGAGATGGCTACACCCTTTACATCACTACAGCGGCACATACGATTAGCGCAAGCTTATACGGCAAGCTGAAATACGATCCTGTCAAAGATTTTGCCCCGATCACACTGATTTCCACGATTCCTTTGGTGATGCTGGTCAATCCAAGCCTGCCTGTCAATACGCTTCCTGAGTTGATCCAATATGCCAAGGCACAAAAAAACGGATTGACCATGGCGTCGCCTGGCAACGGTACCCCGCAACATCTTGCGGGTGAACTGTTCAAATCCAAAACAGGTACACCACTCACCCATGTTCCTTACAAGGGCGATACACCAATGTTGACGGATTTGATTGGTGGTCAAGTACAAGTGGCGTTCGTGACCCTTTCTGCAGCTTTGCCCTATATCAACTCTGGCAAGCTCAAGCCTATCGCCTTGGCCCATCCCAAGCGTGTGGACGCGATCGCCTCAGTGCCCACCATGGCTGAAGCGGGTGTTCCCGACTTCAGCGCAGCAACCTGGTTCGGGATCTACGGCCCTGGAACGATGAACGAAGCGCTCCGTCAGAAAATATCTGCGGATATCCAGAAAATCGTCGCTGAACCTGCGATGACGCAGCGTTTGCGTGACATGGGGGGCGAGGTCAACAACAGTACCCCAGAGGGTTTTCAGAAAGTGATCGATGCTGAGGTCAAAAACTGGTCCGAAGCTGTTCGTTTGTCGGGTGCCCGTATCGACTAAGCGATTTGACGCAAGCTCTGATTGATCGATTGTCTGAGTAATTGAGCGATCTGATCGATCTCGGCCTCACTCACAATGAAAGGCGGCGCCACGAGGACGTGGTCGCCGCTTTTTCCATCAATCGTTCCACCCATTGGGTAAACCAGCAAACCATTGTCGATGGCTTGCTGTTTAATCACGGCATGAAGTTTTTTGTTGTGATCGAAGGGGGTGCGAGTCGCGCGGTCCTGCACGAGTTCAACAGCCATGAATAAGCCGCGTCCCCGAATATCACCGACATGGGGGTGATCGCCGAGCGCGGCAACGAGTGCTTTCCTCAGATATTCCCCGCGCGCACGAACCTGCTCAAGCAGTCGATCGCGCTGAATCACGCGCTGCACGGCCAGGGCGGCGGCAGATGCGATGGGATGACCCAGATAGGTATGACCGTGCTGGAACATCCCGCTTTTGCGGCGCAAGGCATCCACTACGTGCGCACGTGCAAGCAGCGCGCCAATGGGCTGATATCCGCCGCCTAAGCCTTTGGCGATGATCACGATATCTGGCAGGGTTTCGTCCTGTTCAAATGCGTAAAGCGTTCCGGTCCGACCCATTCCGCACATCACTTCATCTGCGATGTAGAGGATTCCGTATTTGTCGCACAGACGGCGCACGCCTTGCAAATACCCGGGGGTTGGCGGTACTGCACCCGTGGTGGCACCCACGACGGTCTCCGCGCAGAAAGCAATAATGCGTTCGGGTCCTGTCGCGATAAATGTCTCTTCGATCTCGGTCAGCAGACGATGGGTATATGCGTCTTGCGTTTCGTGCGCGAGCCGATCGCGGTATTCAAAACAAGGCGACACACGCGGGACATCCATGAGGAGTGGCGCGAAGGGCTGACGCCGCCATTCATTACCGCCCACGGCGAGTGCACCCAGCGTATTGCCATGATAGCTTTGGCGCCTTGAAACAAATACCGTACGTTCAGGTTGTCCGATTTCGAGAAAATATTGTCTGGCAAGCTTGAGCGCAGCCTCAACAGCCTCGGATCCGCCGGAAACAAAATACACGTCGCTCAGATCCCCTGGGGCGTGCTCGATCAGGTGATCGGCGAGCGCCTCCGTGACTTCCGATGTAAAAAAACCAGTGTGCGCATAGGCCAGCTGATCGATTTGTGCGTGCATGGCGGCGAGCACATCAGGGTGGGCATGCCCCAGACAGGAAACCGCGGCACCACCGCTGGCATCGATATATTTTTTATGATGCGCGTCGATAATGTGAATGCCTTGCGAGCGCGCAGCGACCAAGGGTGTATGACGCAATGAACGATGAATAATGTGAGTCATTTTGAGAGCCCCTTGAGCGCATGACGAATCGCATCGGAGATATTCAGCCCTTCTGGCAATCCTTTCACGGCGGATAAGGATTCGCGTTCAGAGTAGCCCAGCGCAGTCAACGCATGGATGACATCGCTTTGTGTGTTGGAGCTGGCCGCAGTATTGGCGCTGAGGGAGTGCCCCAGGTCCGCACCCAGTTTGCCTTTCATTTCGAGGAGCAGTCTCTCAGCGGTCTTTTTGCCAATGCCCGGTACCCGCATCAGTCTGGCTGGCTCCTGCAGTGTGATCGCTTGCGAGAGCTCTTCGACAGACATGCCGGACAGAACCGCCAATGCTGTTCGCGCGCCAATGCCGCTCACCTTGATCAGCTCCCGGAACGTCGCGCGTTCCTGGGTAGTGGAAAAGCCAAACAAGATATGCGCATCCTCACGCACAGTGAGATGCGTGAGGAGCGTGACCTGCGCCCCTACTTCCGGCAGGGCATAGAACGTGGTCATTGAAACATCGATCTCGTAACCGACGCCTTGCACATCGAGTCCGATGCGAGGAGGCGTTTTATCAAACAATGTACCGGTGAGGCGACCAATCATTCTGAGTCCTTTGGGGCTAGCCCAGCAATCTGCCTGCGCGCACGCGTGTGCGGCCACGCGACGTGCGCGTCTGATAGTTCATTTGACCAAGTTTTTCTGTCAAGGGTGCAACATGCGCATGACAGATCGCGCAAGCCAAGGCATCTGCGGAGTCTGGCGCAGGGACACCATCAAGCATGAGTAATCGCTGCACCATCAACTGCACTTGTTCTTTGGCGGCGCGACCAGCACCTACCACTGATTTTTTGATTTGCAGCGCCGTGTATTCATGCACGGCCAGATCTCGGTCGGCCAAGGCGCAAAGAGCCGCTCCGCGCGCTTGACCCAGCAGTAGCGTGGTTGCCGGGTTTGTATTCATAAAGACGATTTCAAGCGCGGCGACATCGGGCTGTGTGTCCTGGACGACTTGGCGCAGATTGTCCAGGATAACCTTGAGACGCAAGGGCAGGGTGATATCAGTCGGCACGACAATCGTGCCGCTCGCAACGTAACTCAGCTTTGCGCCTTTGACGTCGATGACCCCGAAACCTGTTCGGCGAAGTCCGGGATCGACCCCAAGAATGCGCATCAGCTTTGCTCCGTTGGTCGTGACATGTTGTGATGTGGTTTAGTGACGGAAATGTCTCATGCCCGTCAGAACCATCGCAATACCGCGTTCGTTGGCGGCAGAGATCACTTCGTCGTCTCGCATACTGCCGCCTGGCTGGATGACGCAACTCGCGCCTGCATCGATAACAACATCAAGCCCGTCACGGAAGGGAAAGAACGCATCCGACGCGACAGCCGACCCCTTGAGGGTCAGGCCAGCGTTTTCAGCTTTGATCGAGGCGATGCGCGCGGAGTCGATACGACTCATTTGTCCGGCGCCTACGCCGAGCGTCATGCTGTCTCCACAAAAGACGATCGCGTTGGATTTCACGTATTTGGCGACCTTCCAGGCGAACATCAGATCGCGCATTTGTTCGGCGGTCGGTTGTTTACGCGTGACAACACGCATATCTTCTGCCTTGACGGTCTCGAAGTCGGGGGTTTGTACAAGCCAGCCACCACCGACGCGTTTGACATCGATATCGTTCTGGCCGTCGCCCATGGGGACTTCCAGGACACGAACATTCTTTTTGCTTGCGAGAAGGGCGAGCGCGTCTTGATCATAGGCAGGCGCCAGAAGAACCTCGACAAACTGACCACTGACAGCCTGGGCAGTCGCGAGATCGACCTTGCGGTTAAAGGCGATAATGCCACCGAAAGCCGAGGTTGGATCTGTCTTGAAGGCCTTGAGATACGCCTCGAGCGGACCCTCGGCAGTTGCGACACCGCATGGATTGGCGTGTTTGACGATCACGCATGCGGGTGCCTCAAAGCTGCGTACGCAGTCCCAGGCCGCATCGGAGTCGGCGATATTGTTGTAGGAAAGCTCTTTGCCTTGAAGTTGCACAAAGTTCGAAAGTAGTCCGGCCGGGCAATAGGGATCCACGTAAAACGCCGAACGTTGTTGCGAGTTTTCACCATAACGCAGGACCTGTTTTTGATACACCTGCAAAGTCAGGATATTGGGCCATGTATTGCGGGCTGGCGCCGTCTCTTGGGCAGGTTCGGCGACGTTCAGGCTGCTGAGATAGTTGGCAATCGCACCGTCATAGGCGGAGGTATGTGCATAAACTTTGGTGGCGAGCTGCAGACGCAAGCCGTATGACGTGCCGCCCGTCTGATCCATTTCAGCCAGGACTGCCGCATAGTCGGCTGGATCGATCACGACCGTGACACCGCCGGCTTCGGTTCCATGGTTTTTGGCAGCAGCGCGCAACATGGCGGGGCCGCCGATATCGATGTTCTCGACCGCATCCTCGAATGAACAATCCAGGTTGGCCACAGCTTGACGAAAGGGGTAGAGGTTGACGACCAGTAAGTCGATGCGGTCGATGCCGTGCTGTTCGATTGTTTTCAGGTGCTCGGCGCTGTCGCGTCGTGCGAGCAAACCGCCATGAATTTTTGGATGCAAGGTTTTCACTCGACCATCCAGGATCTCGGGCGATCCGGTGTGCTGCGCCACTTCAGTGACGTCGAGTCCGGACTCGGCTAAAAGTTTGGCGGTCCCGCCCGTGGAAAGCAGGCGCACGCCGCGCGCGGCGAGCGCTTTGGCGAAATCGACGATGCCGGTTTTATCGGAAACGGAAAGCAGAGCGGTTTGAATATTCATTGCTGAGTTAGTCTTGAGGGATAAGTTTATGGAAAATGAGTTTTTTACGTAGCGTATTGCGCGTCATGCCAAGCATTTGTGCGGCTTTTGACTGATTCTGGTTCGCCCGTTCCATCGCGACCTCCAGGATGGGGCGTTCGACGCAGCGAATGACCATCTCGTACATATCGCTCGGATCTGTGTCGCCGAGGTCGCTGAAATACTGCTCCAGGCTCAGGCGGACAGATTCTTCGAGAATATTGTTTTTTTTCATGGATTGACAGGTATAAGGCACTCAGGCTGCCTGAAGGTGGCCTGCGCGAAGAATCTGATTGTCGCAGGTTGCTGCCGGGATGTCTGGCGAAATATGGTGTTGATGCGTAAACCATTGATCCACAGCATCAAATTGGGCGCGAGTGGACTCGATTGTGTTGATAAAGTCCGAGAATTCTTTGCCGCCGGGCAAGCTGCTGACATACCAACCAATGTGTTTGCGTGCGGTGCGTACACCTGGGAGCTCGCCATAAAACTGGTAATGATCCGCCAAATGGGCCAGTAATAAATCACGCATTTCGAGCCAGGTTGGGGGAGGTAGGTATTCTCCGGTTTTCAGGAAATGATCGATTTCGCGAAAGATCCAGGGCCGACCTTGCGCTGCCCGGCCGATCATGACGGCATCGGCTCCCGTGTAGGCAAGTACATCGCGAGCTTTGGCAGGACTGTCGATGTCGCCATTGGCAACAACGGGTATGGACAGATTGGCTTTTACTTCACGGATGGTGTCGTATTCGGCTTCGCCCAGATACAGGTCTGCCCGTGTGCGGCCGTGCAGGGTGAGCGCCGCGATACCGGATTCCTGCGCGAGTCTGGCAATACGCAGCGCATTACGGTGTTCCCTGTCCCAGCCGGTACGGGTTTTCAGAGTCACTGGGACACCGTGAGGTAGACTAGCTTCGACGACCGCGGACAGGATGCGTGCGACCAGATCCTCGTGGCGCAGCAGCGCTGAGCCAGAAGCGACATTGCAGACTTTTTTAACCGGGCAGCCCATATTGATGTCGATCACGCGCGCGCCTTTGCCGATATTAAAAACAGCGGCCTGCGCCATCATCTCGGGGTCTGCGCCCGCGATCTGAACGGCCACGGGATCGATTTCGCCATCGTGATTCAAACGGCGCGAGGATTTAACCGTTTTCCAAAGCTGAGGGTTGCTGGCCGCCATTTCCGATACGGCATAACCGGCGCCGAGCTTTTTGCAAAGCTGGCGAAACGGGCGATCCGTCACCCCAGCCATTGGGGCGACAAAGACATTGTTCGGAAGAGACCAGGCGCCAATTTTCATGGCGAAATTGTAATCGTTCGCCGCAAGCTTACGCGTTTAGCGTCTTAATCCTTGCATCAGGTGGCGTGCGAGGGGGGCGCGCGCCAACGGAATAGCGTCCATGCCTAAAAGCGCCAACCCTGCGAGATGCTCGACAGGCGCCATTCCGGACGTGAACGTACGGGCCATGCTGTCAGTCAGCATGGCGGTCAGCTGGCGATCCGCCTGGCGGCTGTTTTGGAAGGCATTCAAGGCGGGTCTGACATCATGTTGAGGTTGCGCGATCCAGTCCCGAAGAGCAATCGCGAGTGCTGCGGTATCTCTGAATCCCAGATTCAGACCTTGACCCGCGACGGGATGCAGTGTTTGAGCGGCGTTGCCAATCGCGACACAGCGACCCTCTACCGTGCTGCCGCGCACATTCAAACGCAGCGGGATGGGCGTAGGCGTGCCGTCGATCGTGAACTTGCCTAAACGCGTTCCAAACATGTCCGTCAGAGCCGCTGAAAAATCCTGAGGCGACATTGCACAGAGTGCACGTGCCCGTTCGGGGGCGCAGCACCACACAATCGATTGGGCATCGGTGGCATGCGGGTGCGGCAGCACAGCTAAAGGGCCTTCCCGGGTAAAACGCTCAAAGGCCCAGCCTCTGCGTGGCAAACTGACTCGGGCTCGTGTGAGCAGAGCCATCTGTGGGTATTCCCGTTGAACGGGTGAATTTGGATGACCATCCGCCTGGACAGCGAGCGCAGTGCGAATGAGTCGCCCGTCTTGAACAATGCTGACGCCATGGTCGTCTTGTAGGCTGACCTGGGCCGAACGTCCCGAAAGAATCTCGATGCCCGAAAGCTCAACAGCCTGCATCAGGCTTTGGTAGAGGCTGGGATAGTGTACGACGGAGCCCAGTTGCGGGACGTTAAAGTCTCGGTGCTGGATGATGGTTCGACCTAAGCGACCTTTTTGCGAAACATGAATGGTCTGGATCGGCGCAGTGTGTGCGGGCCATGCCATCAGTGATTCGAGCAGCACCCGACTCCCGTGATTGAGAGCCAAGACTCTGGGATCCTTTTCGGGGGCATAGCCATACTGGGAAGCCGTGCCGGATTGAAGCAGTACGATCCGTTCAGGGTGCGCGGTATAGCGCGCCAATAGCAAAGCGAGTACGCAGCCTGTTGGCCCGCCCCCAATAATGGCAACATCGAAATCTGTTCGAGACATAGGGGTATTTTAGCGCTGGGGCGAATCGGCCCGGAGGATGACCCTGAATCGGGTATGCTCGAAATATTTGATCGATCACGCGCCATGACAACAACACACGCTGCCCCTAAATTTCGCCACAAAGTCACAGTCGGATTGCTTGCCGCCTTGCTTGGTGTCGTGGGCGCGCAATGGTGGTATCTCAAAAGACCTTTCGCTTGGCTCGTCACCACTTACAGTGTCGTGCTCATGGTGCTAAGCGCTTTTGCCGAGGTGTGGTGGGAAAATCCCGCATTTTTTCTTCTGTTCATCCCGATACTCAATGGTTTTATCGAAGCGATTGTCTGGTGTTTGATGAGTGACGCCAAGTTCGATGCGCGTTTCAATCCCGGACTCACGCGCGAGCATCCCAGCGGCTGGGGTGCCATTTTGGTGGCTTCATTTACCTTGTTGATCGGCACCGTCGCATTTATGTTCGGGATCGCGATGATTGTGATTTACATCTGGTCGGCACTGGGATGGCTCGAAGGGTTGAACTTGCAAGGCTGATTTTTAAGCCACAACTTCATGGTTTCATCAGCATTTCTATCTCGGCGATTTCGACAGGCACCCCGCGCGTGATGAGTTCACAACCTTGGGGAGTGATGACAGCGTCATCCTCGATACGGATGCCAATATTCCAAAAAGCCTCTGGCACATCATCCGCCGGGCGAACATACAATCCGGGCTCAATAGTGAGCACCATATTGGGCTCAAGCATCCGCCACGGTTTTTCTTGAGCCCCCAGAGGTGGTGTGCGATAGGTACCGACATCATGCACATCCATGCCCAGCCAATGTCCGGTGCGATGCATGTAAAAACGACTATATGCGCTCGCGTCCAGCGCTTGCTCAAGCGTGCCCTTCAGTAAACCCTCATCCAGCAGACCTTGCGTCAACACGCGCACTGCGGCTTCATGTCCCGCGTTCCAGTGGTGTTGCGGGGACGTGTGGGCAATGGCCTGTCGCTGAGCCTCGAGGACAATTTCGTAGAGCGCGCGCTGTTCCCCGTTGAAGCGCCCGTTGACTGGAAAGGTGCGTGTGATGTCAGACGCATAGCCTTCCAGTTCGCAACCCGCATCAATTAAAACCAGTTCGCCTTCTTGCATGATGCTGTCGCCGGCGGGATGATGCAAGACACAGGCGTTTGCTCCGGCCGCAACAATGCTGTCATATGCGACGCCATGTGCTCCTTTTTTGCGAAACATGTAGAGAAGCTCCGCCTCGAGTTCGTACTCTCGCATCCCCGGGCGGGTCGCTTGCATCGCGCGTACATGCGCCTGCGCAGAAATGTTGGCAGCCTCGCGCATCATCGCGATTTCTGTCGCATCTTTGATCAGTCGCATTTCAGACAGAGGCTCGCACAGATCCAGCCACTGGGTTGGCGTGGCCCGCGCGCCGCGCGCTTTACGTTGAGCTGCAGCCACCCAGTCATGCACTTTTTGGATCAGTTGTTGATTTGAAAAATTGGAAAGAGGCGTCAGCAGTTTTTGATGCCCGATCAAGAGTTCAGGCATACGCTCCTTCAGTTCTGCGACGTCAAAGGCTTGATCGAAACAAAAATGCTCGGCGGCCGCCTGAGGTCCCCAGCGCTTGCCGTTCCAGATTTCATATTCGGGATTTTTTTCTTCGCAAAACAGAATGCTTTGACGTGTATCACCCGCGACAAGTATCAGCCAGGCCTCGCTTTCTTTGAAACCCGTAAGATAAAAAAAGTCACTGTCATGCCTGAAGGTGTAATAGTTGTCCCGATTGCGATTGCGCGGGATAGCCGTAGGTAGAATCGCAATCCCGATATTCTGGTCGCTCATCCAGTCCAAGAGCCGATCTCGACGTGACTTGAAGCATTGAGGCGTTTGAGCAGGGGTTTGCATGGTTTGGCAACGTTTAAAAGTCAATTGAATGTCAGGACAGGCAAGGGGAATCTGATTCGCACTATCCTCAACATACTACAATTCAAAAGTGGTTTTGTTTGGAAAAGCGTATTCACTAAAAGGCTGTATCGATGGATTGGCTCGGTTGGTTCAAGCCTTGGGAATTTTCTCCAGTGCTCGTGGCGTGTTTTATCGTCAGCGCCTGGTTATTCGTGCGCGGTCAGCGTGTGCACGCCGTTTCTCGCACCCGTCAGACGTTTTTCTGGCTCGGCTGGGTGATGTTGTATCTGTCCATGCATACCTTGCTGGACTACTACGCTGAACGGATGTTTTTTATTCACCGTGTGCAACATCTTGTGTTGCATCACCTGGGACCTCTGGTGATCATGGCCGCTTATCCCGGCTCTGTCATGCGGGCGGGGTTACCTCTTTCCTGGCGTGTACGCCTGCATCGTTTCAATCAGACCACGGCGGGTCGTGCGCTGATCTCTGTATTCACCAACCCGATTATCGTGCCGACCTTGTTTGTGTTTCTGGTCGTGATCTGGCTGGTGCCCTCTGTCCAGTTTTATTCGATGCTCGACTGGCGTCTTTACAGACTGATGAATTGGTCGGTCGTGATCACAGGCTTCATGTATTGGAATCTGATTCTTGATCGTCGCCCCAACCCACCTGCGGCGATGACACCCGGCGGGCGCGTCATTTCACCCATCCTGACGATGGCGCCACAGATGGTGGCAGGGGCCATTATTGCGTTCACTGAACGTGATCTCTATCCGCTTTTTGATTTGTGCGGTCGCGCCATCGCCATGAGCCCCCAAACCGATCAGATGATTGGCGGTTTGACGATGTGGATTCCCGCCGCGATGACAGAAGTGATTGGCTTGCTTGTCGCGTTACGGACGCTGATGCGGCTTTCAGCAAAAGGACGCTGGGGCTCACCCAAGCCCCGCGTGCTCAAGCCTGGGCGAACCGCTCAAGGAATCAAGCCGTGATATTTGCGGCCGAGCGCGACGGTTGCCTTGAACATCCCTTCCTTATTGCCGCAGTCATAGCGGATGCCCTCGTAACGGTGGGCAAACACCGACTGCTCTTTCAATAACGATGCAATTCCGTCTGTCAGCTGGATTTCTCCTCCAGCACCCGCCTGCGTCTGACGCAAATGCGCGAAAATTCTCGCATCCAGTACATAGCGACCCACCACCGCAAGGGTAGAGGGCGCAACATCGGGTTTAGGCTTTTCGACGATATGGCGCACGCGCTCGGTGAGCGCGGAGACTGGATCGGTTGCGACAATGCCGTATTTGTCTGTGTCATTCAGAGGCACTTCTTGCACACCCAACACACTGCCTTGGTGGGTGAGCGCAGCATCGATCAGCTGTCCGATGACGGGGCGGTCCGCGTCGAGCAGGTCGTCGGCCAACAACACCGCAAAAGGCTCGTCGCCCACAATCGGCGCAGCAGTCAATACAGCATGACCTAAACCGAGGGGGGCGGATTGTCGGATGTAAATACAGCTGACATTTGAGGGCAGCACTTCCTGAACAATTGCCAGCAATTCCTTTTTTCCTTTGCGGGCCAGCTCGGCCTCCATTTCAGGCGCGCTGTCAAAATGATCCTCGATCGCACGCTTGTGCCGTCCCGTGACAAAAATCAGGTCAGTAATGCCCGCGGCGATGGCTTCTTCGACCGCGTACTGGATCAGAGGTTTATCCACGACTGGGAGCATTTCTTTAGGCATCGCCTTGGTAGCGGGTAAAAAACGCGTACCAAGACCGGCAACGGGGAATACAGCTTTACGAACGGGGCGCATGAATCATCCTTGAAGCATTCCACGACTGGGGTGGAACCAATCTCAACTGCCGCTATCATAAGCGTATGGCCAGACAATATCCAAAATTGACCTCGACTCCTCGGCTGGGACACCGGATGAGCGTCCTGCAACGCAGTGTGGTGTGTGCCCTATCACTAAGCATTGCTTGCTCACCACTTTCGGCTCAGCCCTCCGCGGCCCCTTCCATGGGCTCCTCCTCTTCCGCTGAATTATCCCCTGCGCTTGAGAGAAAGCTGGGCGAAGCCATCATGGTTCAGGGTCGACGTGATCCCGAATACATTGGTGATCCGGATATGAGCCAGTATCTGGAGAATATGGGTCGAAAACTGGGTGCGTTTGCACCCGGTGGTGCGCCTCAGATCGAGGTATTTGGCGTGCGCAATCCTGAAATCAACGCCTTTGCCATGCCGGGTGGTTTTATCGGTGTCAACACAGGTTTGATTGTTGGGTCGCATTCCGAGTCCGAGGTGGCAGGTGTCGTGGCCCACGAAATCGCGCACGTGACACAGCGACATATCGCCCGGGGACTGACGCAACAGCGCCAGAGCGGGCACATCGCTTTGGCTTCGATTGCTGCAGCGTTGTTGGCTGCTTTGATACCAGGTTCCGGTCAGGCTGCAATGGGGATTGCGGTGTTTGGACAAGCGGCCGCCATTGATCGTCAGTTGGGTTTCTCCCGCGAGGCGGAGCAGGAAGCCGACCGCAATGGAATTGAAATGTTACGCAAGGCCGGCTACGACCCGAACGGTATGGCCATCATGTTTGGCAGACTCGCCAAAGCGTCGAGTCTCAATGAAGGGCGGGGCGGGGGCGCCTACGCATCGACGCACCCGCTGAGTCTTCAACGAATGAGCGATATGCAAAACCGGATTCGTCAGTATGGCGTGGCGGGAGCGCAGAATGAGGACGAATACTGGTTTATCCGCGCGAAATCGCGTGTCCTGCAGGCCCTGGATCCACGCGCGCTGCGCCAAGCGCACGAACAGTTGGAAGACGAGGCGCGGGCGCCGACGCAACGCGAGGGCCCGCCACCGTCAGTTGCACGCCGCGCTGCAGCTTGGTATGGGGTGTCCCTTGCCGCGCTCGCGCGCCAGGATCCTGCAGCCGCCTCCAAGGCACTCGATCAGGCACAGGGGTTGATGGGCAATTCCCCCTATATTGAATTACAGCGCGTGGACATCGAGCTGGCTCGTCGTCAGGTGGCGAGCGCGCTGGGACTGGCGCAAGCCGCGCACAAACGCTGGCCACAAAGACGTTCTTTTGTGTTGAAAATCGCGCAGAGTCAGCAAATGTTGGGGAGGGATGCTGAAGCCGTGACGTTTCTGAAGGCGCAACTCAAGCGCTGGCCCACCCAGGAGCCCGAACTGTATAAGATGCTGGCGATCAGTCAGGATCGCTTGGGGGATCGCGTCGATTCCCGTCAAACGATGGCAACCTATTATGAGAAGTTAGGCGCTTTGCCTTCGGCGTTTACACAACTGCAACAGGCCAGAACAATTTCTACGGATTTTTACGTGCAGTCCCAGATTGATGTCAGGATGCGGGAACTCTCCAGCCGAATTGCGGAGGATCGCAAATTGCTCGAGCGCTTTAGGTCCTGAGTGTTTCCGTTTTTTGCGATTCGCTAAAAAACCGGGCTAGACGCTTTGGCAGCCATGTGAGATTGCCTGGCCACATGCCCGTGACAAAACCGACATGGCCACCCTGAGCAGGCTGATGAAAAACAACGCTTGGACTTCCATACTCCGGTCCAGGCAAGACTTGCTCCGGTAAAAACGGGTCATTGCGGGCATTCAAAACAAGCGTCGGGATTTGAATCTTTTTGAGCCAGGGCTTGCTTGAGGACTGGTACCAATAGTCCGCGGCATCCTTGAATCCATGCATCGGCGCCGTGTACGCATTGTCAAAGTCCCTCAAATCGCGGGCCTGATTGATGCGCATGACATCGATCACACCGGGAAATCTGCGAGATTTTTCAAGCACTTTGGGTTTGAGCGTGCGCAAAAAGTGCCGTGAATATATTTCACGATTAAAGAGATTGTCAGAGAGATGGTTACCAGCTGCCACCAGATCAATTGGAGCGGATACTGCGGCGGCGGCATGAAGCCAGTGATATTGGTCAGGTGCTTCGCCCAGCCTTTTCAGCAAGGCGTTCCCCCCCAGGGAGACACCGACCGCGCACCACTGCGCGAGGGGTGCGCGTTGGCGAACGGTTTCCAGGATAAAGGTGATTTCTTCTGAGTCACCGGAGTGATAGGCTCGTGCCAAACGGTTAGGAAATCCCGAACAGCCTCTGAAATGCGCAACGGCGACAAGCCATCCCAGAGAAAGAAAATACTGGGTAATGGATTGCGCATAGCGGCTTTGACTACTGCCCTCGAGGCCATGAAACAAAATCAGTGCGGGCTGTTGCGTATCCGAATTGAGGAGTGCCTGGTCTGCGGGCGTCATCCAGCGCACGGCAGCCGTATGCGCCAGCGTTGGATCTTGATTGCGACGAGAGCGTAACTGCAAAGCCGGAGCATTCCAGTCCAGGTCAATGAAGTCTCCATCGGGCGTATCGACACGCTCGCGAATAAATCTGATGCGATTGACAGGGGCTGCGAGCGCACCAAACAGTGTTTGTGTTTGCCGTTCAGGCAACCAGGCGGGTACGGGGCAGGCGGCAAGGTCGAGCTTGGCTACGGTCACGGCAGGCTGAGGTTTAGTGTAGAAGCCCCGGGCTGTCTTGCAATTCAAATGCGTCTACCTGAGCTGGAGCAGCTGAAGCGTGATGCATCACAAGACGCCAGCCCGTTGGACCTTTGTGGTAGATGTTCGTGGCATAGCAGTGGGCGACTTCTGTGCTTTCCGTGCCATGAACAGTGATTTGTTCAACCAGAGAATGGACGGCCCCCATCATGCTGTGCAGCACGGTTGGAGAGGAGGGGCGGATAGCCAAGCCACCATTGGCCAGAATTTCTTGCCAGGATTCTTTGACGGCATGTAAACCTACGACGCGAAGGCCGCCCGGGTGCACGCACACGATTTCCTCGTCGTCGGCCCATACCTGCATCAGACGCGTCAAGTCCGCACGTTCGAGTGCGTCATAAAAAGCGAGCTCTGCTTCTTCGGCGGTGGCAAAAATATTGGGCACAGGATGTCTTTTTAAAGCTTTTAATGGCCGTGGACCACGGTCCCTTCGGCAAGTTTGTACTCCGTACTGCAATAAGGGCATTTGACCGACCCCGTATCGACCACGTCAAGAAACACACGTGGGTGCATGCTCCAGAGAGGTGCCTTGTCTCCGGGACAGTGAAGCGGTAAATCTTCGGCGGTGACGATCACCGGGTCTTGAGTTTTGCCAGCGTTGGATGCTTGTGTCATCAGTCTTCTCGAAACTCGAATTTGATCTTTCCATTGTACCAATGCGCGAGGTCTACAATAGTGAAAATTTCATGAAGTTCTACTGACCATTCGCATCACTTTTTCCGACAGTCATTACTTTGTCTTCCTCCTCTGCTTCTCCCCCCATTCCCCCCACGTTGAGCGCGCAGCGTAAAGCCGCAATGCGGGAAGGGCTCAATGCCGTCAGTCCGGGCTTGATCGCACTTGGGATCTGGGGAGTCGTCACGGGCGTGGCGATGGTTAAAGCCGGTCTGACAGAGTTCCAGGCGATTGTGATGTCGCTGCTTGTTTACGCAGGCTCAGCCCAGCTCACCGCGCTGCCTCTCATGGCCGCGGGCGCACCCATCTGGCTGATTTTCGCGGCAGGCATCATCGTGAATCTGCGATTTCTTATTTTCGGCGCAGCCCTGCATCCTTTTTTTCGCGACCTCTCTTGGCGCAAGCGCTTGTTTTTGGGGTACTTGAGCGTCGATGTCTCTTTTATCGTGTTCATGCCACGTTTCGCGGACGCTCCTAAAAAAGGGACGTTCGAGCAGCACTGGTTTTTTATTGGCACGATCCTGCCCGCCTGGATTGTCTGGCAGGCCGCCTCGATGGTCGGTATTGCGCTTGGCGCGATCGTACCTGTTTCCTGGTCACTGGAGTTCGGGGCGGTATTGGCGCTGATGGCGATGATGTTGCCTCACATCACATCCTGGCCTGTTTTTGTTTCGGTGCTGGCCTCGGGTCTGACAGCCTGGCTGACACAGTTGTGGCCGCTCAGGCTGGGCTTGCTTGCCGCCGTGATAGTTGGAATTGCAGCAGGGATGTGGACTGAGCGCCGCCTCAAGGTCAAGGATAAAAGCTAATGGACAATACCGAATACCTCTATACCGCAATTATTTTGCTGGCGATTTGCACGGCGATATGCCGGGCAGGGTATTTTGTGTTTGGGCATCACATCACGTTGCCCGAGGGTTTACGCAGCGCGTTGCGGTACGCCCCACTTGCGGCGCTCACGGGAATCGTGATTCCAGAGTTGCTTCCCTGGCATCCAGTAGAAGGACCACAAGTCGATTTGCGTTTGCTTGCCGCCGCGATTGCCACCGGGGTCTTTTTGTGGACGCGCAATGGTTTTTTGCTCATCGTCTCCGGAATGGCGGCTTTGTGGATCTCCCGCTGGGTTTTTGGGCTTTAACCCGATTGAGTACCGAAAGAACCCCTCATTTCGTTCGAAAATGCCTGAAGGATGCCGGGCTGCGTTACACTGGTGGGTGATTTCTTTAAATAATTCAATGACTTCAAACACTCAAACTACAATTCAACCCCAGTTGGAACAGACCGCTGCGGTACCCGCAGACGATGTCTCTCCAGCGGTCATTCCTAGCTTTGCCGAGATCGGACTTCATCCGTCTATTTTGCAAGCAGTAGCCGATACGGGCTACACCATTCCGACACCGATTCAGGCTCAGGCTTTGCCTAGTGTGATGGCAGGTAACGACGTCATGGGTGCGGCTCAGACAGGAACAGGTAAGACCGCGGCATTCACGTTGCCAATTTTGCATCGCCTGATGCCAATGGCCAATTCCAGTGCTTCGCCCGCCCGCCATCCTGTACGCGCCTTGATTTTGACGCCTACCCGTGAGCTCGCCGACCAGGTGTACGAAAGTGTCAAGCGCTACGGATTGAAAACGCCTTTGCGATCAACGGTGGTATTTGGCGGCGTCGATATCGGTCCTCAAAAAGAAGCGCTGCGAAACGGCTGTGAGGTGTTGATCGCGACGCCGGGTCGTTTGCTCGACCACGTCGAGCAACGCACAGTGAATTTGAGTCAAGTCGGTATTTTGGTCCTCGACGAAGCAGATCGCATGCTCGACATGGGCTTCTTACCCGATCTCGATCGCATCATGCGCATGTTGCCTGCGCAACGTCAGACTTTGCTTTTCTCTGCCACATTCAGCAACGAGATTCGCAAACTCGGTCGCACCTATTTGAAAAATCCGGTCGAAATAGAAGTGGCCAAGCGCAACGCGACGGCTGACACGGTGACCCAGATCGCCTACGCGATGTCTGGCGAAGCTAAACGCGCGGCGGTTGTGCATCTGGTCAAGTCGCGCGGTCTTAAGCAAGTGATTGTTTTTTCAAACACCAAAATCGGTACCAGCCGTTTAGCCCGTCAGCTTGAGCTTGACGGCGTGCGAGCTGAATCGATACACGGTGATAAGTCGCAGGCTGATCGCATGAAAGCGCTCGAGGCCTTTAAAGCTGGTGAACTCGAAGTTCTGGTGGCGACCGACGTGGCTGCCCGCGGTCTCGATGTCGCGGGAGTGCCCTGTGTCATCAATTACGACTTGCCACATAGCGCCGAAGATTATGTCCACCGTATCGGCCGGACGGGTCGCGCGGGTGCGAGCGGCGAGGCGATTTCACTGTTTTCGCCTGCCGAAGAGAAATACCTGATTGATATTGAAAAACTGACCAAGAAGCCAGTGACGCGCGCAGTCTTGCAGGTCCCTGGCGAGTTGTTGGCCCGCGCATCGTCCAGAGATGAGGCGCGCCCCGCGCGTCATGTCCGCAGCCACAGCGAACGCAATAGCAATGAACGTTCCGGTGGTGATCGCGGGTCTGAGCGCAGTGCTCGTCCCAGTCGCTACAGCGCTCCGGCTAAACCCATCGACGAGTTTTTTCTCAAGCCTTATGAGCCTTCCCCCGCTGCAGTGGCTGCAGCGTCCACTTCCGCCTCAACCGAGAAAAAGCCGGCGATTCAAACCAAGCGAACCGTTGGGTTGCTGCTTGGTGGAAAATCTAAAAAGCCTGAATAAGTTTTGGTTGTCTGGTGATGTGATTTGTGATTTGTGAATTCAGGCGTATGCCCTGAGCATGGGGCCCTGAGCGAGGCGCCCTCAGCGGGGCGCACCTTTCAACAGCCCATACAAGTCGTCAGGCAATTCCGTACGCTGAGCCTTTCCAGGAGCTTGCATGGCAGCGATCAAGCGGTCAAGGTGCTCGATGTGCGGCAAAATCGTCCCCATGAAGCGT
>JACCDZ010256480.1_pt1 | contig 55548 bp, 48 predicted proteins | sample 7449551 | NCBI WGS metagenome assembly JACCDZ01 (sample SAMN15323452, study PRJNA562643) | freshwater metagenome | isolation source: river surface water | place: USA:Blue River Watershed | collected 2017-08-18 | reverse complement strand
TTTCGTTACATATATAAATCACATCAATCGCTTCCAATTGATAGATGTGCTAAATTTTTTTAAAAATGGCAAAAGAAGTTAGTAAAGTAGTTAAACTACAAGTTAAGGGAGGTGCTGCGAATCCATCGCCACCGGTTGGACCTGCTTTGGGGGCTGCTGGGGTTAACATCATGGAGTTCTGTAAGCAATTTAATGCAAGAACACAAGATAAACCTGGCAAAGTTTTACCAGTACAAATTACTGTGTATAAAGACAAGTCTTTTGACTTTGTTGTTAAAACGCCACCTGCTGCAATTCAATTATTAGAAGCAGCAAAATTAAAGTCTGGTTCAGGGCAACCTAACCGTAAAAAAGTAGCAAACGTTACTTGGGATCAAATTAGAACTATCGCTGAAGACAAAATGGCAGACTTAAACGCTTTCGAAATCGAAAAAGCGATGAGTATGATTGCTGGAACAGCTAGATCTATGGGTATAACAGTAACAGGAAATGCTCCTTTTTAATCTCTAAAAAGAAATTAGACAATGGCAAAATTGACAAAAAAGCAAAAAGAGGCTGCAGCAAAAATTGAGAAGAACAAACTTTATTCTTTAAGAGATGCTTCTGCATTAATTAAAGAAGTTGCTTCTGCAAAATTTGATGAGTCTGTTGATATCGCAGTTAAGTTGGGTGTAGATCCAAGAAAAGCGAATCAAATGGTAAGAGGGGTTGTAACATTACCTCACGGAACTGGTAAAGATGTAAGAGTATTAGCATTAGTTACTCCAGATAAAGAAGCTGAAGCTAAAGCCGCTGGTGCGGACCACGTAGGTTTAGACGACTATTTACAAAAAATCAAAGACGGTTGGACAGATGTTGATGTAATCATCACTATGCCGGCTGTTATGGGTAAATTAGGTCCATTAGGACGTGTTTTAGGTCCAAGAGGTTTAATGCCTAACCCTAAAACAGGTACTGTAACAATGGATGTTGCTAAAGCGGTGCAAGAAGTGAAAGCTGGTAAAATCGACTTTAAAGTTGATAAAACAGGTATCGTTCACGCTGGAATAGGTAGAGTATCTTTTGATGCTGATAAAATCTATGACAATGCACACGAAATCGTTCAAACATTAATCAAATTAAAACCAACTGCAGCTAAAGGTACTTATATTAAGTCTATACATATATCAAGTACTCAAAGTCCTGCTATTGCTTTAGATCCTAAAGCGGTATAATTGGTAGTTAAAAATTTTTAGTATGACTAGAGAAGAAAAATCAATCGCTATTGAAGATTTAACTGCACAGTTAGCGGATGTAAATGTTGTTTATTTAGCAGACATTTCAGGACTAGATGCAGATACTACTTCAAACTTAAGAAGAGCTTGTTTTAAAGCTGGTATTAAATTAGAAGTTGTTAAGAACACATTGTTAGAAAAAGCAATGGAAGCTTCTGATAACGACTATGGTGATTTAGCATCAGTTCTTAAAGGAAACACTTCTATGTTTATTGCTGATACAGCTAATGGACCAGCAAAAATTATTAAAGAATTCCGTAAGAAAGGTGAAAAACCAATCTTTAAAGGAGCTTATATTAACCAAGAGATTTTTATAGGTGACAACTTATTAGACAGCTTAGTAGCTATCAAATCTAAAGAAGAAGTTATCGCAGAGATTATCGGTTTATTACAGTCTCCTGCAAAACGAGTTCTTGCTGCTTTACAAAATCAACCTAACAAGGAAGAAGGAGCAGAATAATACGTACGCACTTAATAAATTATATTTTTACAAAACATTTTAAAAGATAGAAAAAATGGCAGATTTGAAACAATTCGCAGAACAATTAGTTAACTTAACAGTTAAAGAAGTTAACGAATTAGCAACAATATTAAAAGATGAGTATGGTATCGAGCCTGCTGCTGCAGCTGTAGTAGTTGCTGCAGGTGGAGGAGATGCTGGTGCTGCTGCTGAGCAAACTGAATTCACTGTAGTATTAAAAGATGCTGGTGCTTCTAAATTAGGAGTTGTTAAAGCGGTTAAAGAATTAACTGGTTTAGGTCTTAAAGAAGCTAAAGATTTAGTTGATGCTGCTCCTACAAATGTTAAAGAAGGAGTTTCTAAAGATGAGGCTGAAGGTCTTAAGAAAGCTTTAGAAGAAGCAGGAGCTGTAGTTGAGTTAAAATAATTTATACTCATAAATAAGCTAGGTTTAGGTCTTGAGAATGTTCTCAAAGACCTAAACCATTTTGCGTATATTAAATAAATGTATTTTTTATACGTTTTAAAGTAATCAATAACGAAGAAAAAAAATAAACAATCTTTCCTGGTTTATTTTTAAAGATGTATCGATTACTAAATAAAAGGAAGTATTAAAAAGCAGTGTTTTTACACAAAAAATTACTTTTTTTAAATCAAAATTTTGTCCATTGATGATAACAAATCAGACTGAAAGATTAAATTTTGCTTCGACAAAAAACATTCCACAATATCCAGATTTTCTAGATATTCAAGTGAAATCGTTTAAAGATTTCTTCCAATTGGAAACTAAATCTGACGAAAGAGGCAACGAAGGGCTGTATAATACCTTCATGGAAAATTTTCCAATTACTGATACGAGAAACCAATTCGTATTAGAGTTTCTAGATTATTTTATTGATCCACCTAGATATACTATTGAAGAGTGTATTGATAGAGGTTTAACTTATAGTGTGCCTCTTAAAGCTAGATTAAAATTATATTGTACTGACCCTGAACACGAGGATTTTGAAACAATCGTTCAAGATGTGTATTTAGGAACAATACCATATATGACACCTAGCGGAACATTCGTTATCAATGGTGCTGAGCGTGTAGTTGTATCGCAGTTACACAGATCTCCAGGTGTATTCTTTGGACAGTCTTTCCATGCAAATGGAACTAAATTATATTCTGCCAGAATTATTCCTTTTAAAGGTTCTTGGATTGAATTCGCTACCGATATCAATAACGTAATGTATGCGTATATCGATAGAAAGAAAAAATTACCTGTAACTACTTTATTCAGAGCAATCGGATTTGAAAGAGATAAAGATATCTTAGAAATTTTCGACTTAGCTGAAGAAATTAAAGTATCTAAAACAGGTATCAAGAAATATGCAGGAAGAAGACTTGCTGCACGTGTATTAAATACATGGCATGAAGACTTCGTGGATGAAGATACTGGTGAAGTGGTTTCTATTGAGCGTAACGAAATTATCTTAGATCGTGACACAATTCTTGATAAAGATAATATCGAAGAAATAATTGAAGCAGACGTAAAAACTATCCTTTTACATAAAGAGGACAACAATGCGGCTGATTACACAATTATACACAATACGTTACAAAAAGACCCAACAAACTCTGAAAAAGAGGCTGTTGAGCATATTTACAGACAATTACGTAACGCGGAACCGCCTGATGAGGAAACGGCTCGTGGTATTATAGATAAATTATTCTTCTCTGACCAACGTTATAACTTAGGTGAAGTAGGTCGTTACAGAATGAACAAAAAGTTAAATCTTGATATTCCTATGGAAAAACAAGTTTTAACTAAAGAAGATATTATTACAATCGTTAAATATTTGATCGAATTAATCAACTCTAAAGCAGAGATTGATGATATCGACCACTTATCAAACCGTCGTGTAAGAACTGTTGGTGAGCAATTATCAGCTCAGTTCGGAGTAGGTTTAGCTCGTATGGCTAGAACTATCCGTGAGAGAATGAACGTTCGTGATAACGAGGTGTTTACACCTATCGATTTGATTAATGCTAAAACATTATCATCGGTAATTAACTCATTCTTTGGAACGAACCAGTTATCTCAGTTTATGGACCAAACAAACCCATTAGCAGAGATTACACACAAACGTCGTTTATCTGCCCTTGGACCTGGAGGTTTATCTAGAGAAAGAGCTGGTTTCGAGGTTCGTGACGTTCACTATACGCACTACGGAAGACTTTGTCCAATTGAAACTCCAGAGGGACCAAACATTGGTTTGATTTCATCTTTAGGGGTATATGCAAAAGTTAACGGAATGGGTTTCATCGAAACTCCTTACCGTAAAGTTGTAAACGGACAAGTTGATTTAGTTTCTGAACCTATTTACTTAAGTGCAGAGGAAGAAGAAGGTAAAATGATTGCGCAAGCAAACATTGAAATGGATGCTAACGGAAAAATTACGGCTGATAAAGTTATTGCTCGTGAGGAAGGTGACTTCCCAGTAGTAGAACCAACAGTTGTTCATTATACAGACGTTGCTCCAAATCAGATTGCTTCGATTTCAGCTTCATTGATTCCTTTCTTAGAGCATGATGATGCGAACCGTGCGTTGATGGGATCTAACATGATGCGTCAGGCCGTTCCATTATTACGTCCTGAGGCTCCAATCGTAGGTACTGGTTTAGAAAGACAAGTTGCTTCTGATTCAAGAGTATTAATCAACGCTGAAGGTAGCGGAACTGTAGAGTATGTTGATGCTAATATGATTACCATCAAATATGACAGAACTGAAGAAGAGCGTATGGTAAGCTTTGATACAGATGAGAAAACATATCAGTTAATCAAATATAGAAAAACCAATCAAAGTACTTGTATTAACTTAAAGCCTATCGTTAGAAAAGGTGACAGAGTTACTAAAGGTCAAGTATTATGTGAAGGTTATGCTACTCAAAACGGAGAATTAGCAATTGGTAGAAACTTAAAAGTGGCGTTTATGCCATGGAAAGGTTACAACTTCGAGGATGCAATCGTAATCTCTGAAAAAGTAGTTCGTGATGATATTTTTACATCATTACATATTGATGATTATACATTAGAAGTTCGTGATACTAAATTAGGTAACGAAGAATTAACTAATGATATTCCTAACGTTTCTGAAGAAGCTACTAAAGATTTAGATGAAAACGGTATGATTAGAATTGGTGCAGAGGTAAAACCTGGCGATATTCTAATCGGAAAAATTACACCAAAAGGTGAATCAGATCCTACTCCAGAAGAAAAACTTTTAAGAGCTATCTTCGGTGATAAAGCAGGTGATGTAAAAGATGCTTCATTAAAAGCGTCTCCATCTTTACACGGTGTGGTTTTAGATAAAAAATTATTTGCGAAAGCAGTAAAAGATAAGAGAAAACGTTCTAAAGATAAAGAAGACGTTGATAAATTAGAAACTGAATTTGAAGTTAAGTACAACGACTTAAAAGACAAGTTAATTGAAAAATTATTTGTTATCATCGATGGTAAGACTTCTCAAGGTGTAATGAACGATTTAGGTGAAGAAGTATTACCAAAAGGTAAAAAATTCACTAAAAAGATGTTACAAGGAGTAGAAGATTTTGCTCACTTAACTAAAGGTCAGTGGACAACAGATGAGCATACTAATGCAATGGTGAACGACTTAATTCACAACTACAAAATCAAATTAAACGATTTACAAGGTTGGTTAAGAAGAGAGAAATTTACTATTACAGTTGGAGATGAATTACCTTCTGGAATTTTAAAACTTGCTAAAGTTTACATCGCTAAGAAACGTAAATTAAAAGTAGGTGATAAAATGGCAGGACGTCACGGTAACAAAGGTATTGTTGCTAAAATCGTTCGTCATGAAGATATGCCATTCTTAGAAGACGGAACACCAGTAGATATCGTATTGAATCCACTAGGGGTACCATCTCGTATGAACATCGGTCAGATTTATGAAACGGTTCTTGGTTGGGCTGGACAAAAATTGAACAAGAAATTTGCTACTCCAATTTTTGACGGTGCTACTTTAGATCAAATTAATGAATTTACAGACGAAGCTGGAATTCCAAGATTCGGTCATACATACTTGTATGATGGAGGAACTGGAGAGCGTTTCCACCAACGTGCAACTGTGGGTGTAATTTACATGTTGAAATTAGGACACATGGTAGATGATAAAATGCACGCACGTTCTATTGGTCCATACTCGTTAATTACGCAACAACCATTAGGAGGTAAAGCTCAATTCGGAGGTCAGCGTTTTGGAGAGATGGAGGTTTGGGCTCTTGAAGCATATGGTGCATCAAGTACGCTAAGAGAAATCTTAACTGTTAAATCGGATGACGTAATTGGTAGAGCTAAAACTTACGAAGCTATCGTAAAAGGTGAAACTATGCCAGAACCAGGATTACCTGAATCGTTCAATGTATTAATGCATGAATTAAAAGGTCTTGGATTAGACATCAGATTAGAAGAATAAATTTATCCGGGAGTAACCTTGGTTGCTCCCTTTACAACGCTTTTCATAAATCGAAAGTATTCATATCATGACAAGATTAAAAGATAAAAATACCATCAAAAGATTTGATAAAATCACGATAGGATTAGCTTCTCCAGAGTCTATTTTGGCAGAATCTAGAGGTGAGGTTTTAAAACCTGAAACAATCAACTATCGTACCCACAAACCAGAAAGAGATGGTCTTTTCTGTGAGCGAATTTTCGGTCCAGTTAAAGATTACGAGTGTGCTTGTGGTAAGTATAAAAGAATCCGCTACAAAGGAATCGTTTGTGACCGATGTGGTGTTGAAGTAACGGAGAAAAAAGTTCGTAGAGATAGAGTTGGACACATCAACCTTGTTGTGCCTATCGCTCACATTTGGTATTTCCGTTCTTTGCCAAACAAAATCGGATATATTTTAGGATTACCATCTAAGAAATTAGACATGATTATTTACTACGAAAGATATGTAGTAATTCAACCAGGTATTGCTAAAAATGCTGATGGCGAATCTTTACAAAAATTAGATTTCCTTACGGAAGAAGAGTATTTAAATATTTTAGATACACTTCCAATGGAAAATCAATATTTAGATGACAATGATCCTAATAAATTCATTGCTAAAATGGGTGCTGAATGTATTATGGATTTATTAGCTCGTACTAATTTAGATGAATTATCATATGAATTACGTCACGCTGCTAATAACGAAACATCTAAACAACGTAAGACTGAAGCCTTAAAACGTTTAAATGTTGTAGAATCATTCCGTGAATCTAACTTAAACAGAGAAAACCGTCCTGAGTGGATGATTTTAAAAGTAATTCCTGTTATTCCACCAGAATTACGTCCGTTAGTGCCACTTGATGGAGGTCGTTTCGCAACTTCAGATTTAAATGATTTATACAGAAGAGTTATCATTCGTAACAACCGTTTAAAAAGATTAATGGAGATTAAAGCTCCAGAAGTAATCTTAAGAAACGAAAAACGTATGTTACAAGAATCTGTAGATTCATTATTTGATAACACGCGTAAAGCTTCTGCAGTTAAAACAGAATCTAACAGACCATTAAAATCATTATCAGATTCATTAAAAGGTAAACAAGGACGTTTCCGTCAAAACTTATTAGGTAAACGTGTGGATTATTCTGCTCGTTCGGTAATTGTCGTTGGACCAGAAATGAAAATGTATGAGTGTGGTTTGCCAAAAGATATGGCGGCTGAACTTTACAAACCATTCGTTATTCGTAAGTTAATCGAAAGAGGAATTGTAAAAACAGTTAAGTCGGCTAAGAAAATTATCGATAAAAAAGAGCCTGTAGTATGGGATATCCTTGAAAATGTAATTAAAGGTCACCCTGTATTACTTAACCGTGCTCCTACATTACACCGTTTAGGTATTCAAGCATTCCAACCTAAATTAATTGAAGGAAAAGCGATTCAGTTACACCCATTGACTTGTACGGCGTTTAATGCCGATTTCGATGGTGACCAGATGGCGGTTCACTTACCATTAGGGCCAGAAGCTATTTTAGAAGCACAATTATTAATGTTAGCTTCTCACAATATCTTAAACCCTGCAAATGGTGCACCTATCACGGTTCCTTCTCAGGACATGGTTCTTGGTCTTTACTACATGACTAAAGAGCGTTTATCAACTCCTGAGCACAAAATTTTAGGAGAAGGTTTAACTTTCTATTCTGCAGAAGAAGTAAATATTGCTTTAAACGAAGGAAGATTAGAGTTGAATGCTAGAGTGAAAATTAGAACAAAAGACTTTAATGAAGAAGGTGAATTAGTAACAAAAATTATTCAAACAACTGCAGGTAGAGTATTATTTAACGAAGTAGTACCTCAAGCAGCTGGATATATCAATGAGGTATTAACTAAGAAATCATTACGTGATATTATTGGTAAAATCTTAGCGGTAACTGACGTTCCTACAACTGCTGCTTTCTTGGATAACATGAAAGATATGGGGTATAAGTTCGCATTCCGTGGAGGTCTATCATTCTCATTAGGTGATATTAGAATTCCTGAACAAAAAGAGAAATTAATCGCTGATGCTCGTGAGCAAGTAGAAGCAATTTCGATGAACTATAGCATGGGTCTTATTACTAATAACGAGCGTTATAACCAAGTTATTGATATCTGGACTTCAGCTAATGCGCAATTAACAGAGTTAGCAATGAAAAATATCCGTGAAGACCAACAAGGTTTCAACTCGGTATATATGATGCTTGATTCTGGAGCGAGGGGTTCTAAAGAGCAGATTCGTCAGTTAACTGGTATGCGTGGTTTGATGGCTAAGCCTAAAAAATCAACTGCTGCTGGTGGTGAAATTATCGAAAACCCAATTTTATCGAACTTTAAAGAAGGTCTTTCTATCCTGGAGTACTTTATTTCTACTCACGGTGCTCGTAAAGGTCTTGCGGATACCGCTCTTAAAACAGCCGATGCGGGTTACTTAACACGTCGTTTACATGACGTATCTCAAGATGTTATCGTAAACTCTGTAGATTGTGGTACATTAAGAGGTATTGAAGTTTCTGCTTTAAAGAAAAACGAGGAAATCGTTGAAACTTTAGGGGAAAGAATCTTAGGACGTGTGGCTTTACAAAATGTAATTAATCCATTAGATAATGAAATTTTAGTTCATGCTGGTGAGGAAATTACAGAAGCTATTGTTAAGAAAATCGAAGCTTCTCCAGTAGAAAGAGTAGAGGTTCGTTCGCCATTAACATGTGAGGCAACTAAAGGAATTTGTGCTAAATGTTACGGTAGAAACTTGGCAACAGGTAAGATGACACAGAAAGGTGAAGCAGTTGGAGTTATTGCAGCGCAATCAATTGGTGAGCCTGGTACACAGTTAACACTTCGTACGTTCCACGTTGGAGGGGTTGCTGGAGGTATCTCTGAAGAGTCTAGTATTGTAACTCGTTTTGCAGGTAGATTAGAAATTGAAGATTTAAAAACAGTTAAAGGTGAAGATGCTGAAGGAAATGCTGTTGATATCGTAATTTCTCGTTCTACTGAGTTAAAATTAGTTGAGCCAAAAACAGGTATTGTATTAAATACACACTATATTCCTTACGGATCAAGTATTTTTGTAAATGATGGAGACGTTGTTGAAAAAGGTACTACAATCTGTAAATGGGATCCATATAACGGGGTAATTATTTCTGAATTTACAGGTAAAGTAGGTTACGAAGATTTAGAACAAGGACAATCGTTCATTGTTGAAATCGACGAGCAAACTGGTTTCCAAGAGAAAGTAATTTCTGAAGGTAGAAATAAAAAATTAATCCCTACGTTACACATCTATGGTAAAGATGGCGAGTTAATTCGTTCATACAACTTACCAGTAGGAGCTCACCTTATGGTTAACGATGGAGAAAAAATTAAAGCAGGTAAGATTTTAGTTAAAATTCCACGTCGTTCTTCTAAAGCAGGTGATATTACTGGAGGTTTACCAAGAATTACAGAGTTATTAGAAGCTCGTAATCCTTCAAACCCAGCAGTAGTTTCTGAAATTGATGGTGTTGTAACATTTGGAAAAATTAAGAGAGGTAACCGAGAAATCGCTATCGAGTCTAAATTTGGTGAAGTGAAGAAATACTTAGTAAAACTTTCAAACCAAATCTTAGTTCAAGAAAACGACTTCGTAAAAGCGGGAACTCCACTTTCTGATGGTGCAATTACTCCAGAAGATATCTTAAGAATTCAAGGTCCATCTGCTGTTCAACAGTACTTGGTAAATGAAATTCAAGAGGTGTACCGTTTACAAGGGGTAAAAATCAACGATAAACACTTTGAGGTAGTTATCCGTCAGATGATGCGTAAAGTAAGAATCGTGGATCCAGGAGATACTTTATTCTTAGAAGATCAATTGGCTCATACAAGTGATTTCATCGTTGAAAACGATAAATTATACGGAATGAAAGTAGTGGAAGATGCAGGTGATTCTGAGAATTTAAAACCAGGTCAAATTGTTTCTCCACGTCAATTAAGAGATGAAAATTCGTTATTAAAACGTAATGATAAGAATTTAGTTGTGGCTCGTGATGTTATTACAGCAACAGCTACTCCAGTATTACAAGGTATTACAAGAGCATCGTTACAAACGAAATCATTCATTTCTGCGGCATCGTTCCAGGAAACAACTAAAGTATTAAATGAAGCTGCGGTAGCAGGTAAAGTAGATACTTTAGAAGGATTGAAAGAAAATGTTATTGTAGGACACAGAATTCCAGCTGGTACTGGTATGAGAGATTACGATAATATTATTGTAGGTTCTAAAGAAGAATACAATGAATTAATGGCTGCTAAAGAAGAGTTTAACTACTAATTAGCTTCATTATTCCAATATAAAGCCTAACAGATTTTCTGTTAGGCTTTTTTTTTATCTAAATTATACTTATTCTTGTAAAAGATTTTCAAATATTACTTAAATGAACTAATAATTTAAGTCAAAAACATTTAAAAACTTCGATGACTTATATGTTTAAAAAATAAAAAAATGGAAAATAATAACCAACAAGGTCAAATTAACATCGAATTAGACGAGCAAACAGCAGAAGGAATTTACTCTAATCTAGCTATTATAAATCATTCAAATTCTGAGTTTGTAGTAGATTTTGTAACGATTATGCCTGGAGTACCTAAAGCGAAAGTGAAATCGAGAATTATTTTAACGCCTCAACACGCAAAACGTTTGTTGAAAGCATTAGGAGAAAATATTCATCGTTTTGAAAGTGCTCACGGAAAAATTGAAGAAGGCGAACAACCTCCAATTCCTTTAAATTTTGGTCCAACCGGGCAAGCTTAGTTGTAAAAACTCTTCAATATAATGAAGAGTTTTTTATTTATTATTCAAAAGAATAAAAAGTTTATTAGTAAGGTTTGATTTTTTTATTTATTTTTTTTAAGATAATTTAATTGTATAAAAAAAATAAATATATTTGTTGATTACTTATATCAAACTAAATTTAATTTTATGATAAACAATTACGATTCGGTTGTTTCCTTTAATCTTACAGGAACAACATGTTCTCAAAAGCAAAGAGAAAAGTCGTACATGGTAAAAAAACGAACCTGGATTTCGTTGATTACTATGTTAATGATGCTCTTTTCCTTTTCTTTTGTACAAGGACAGTCTTCTGCTAATTATGTTTTTACAACAGGAGCAAGTACCTTGAATTCAATGACAGGGAGTACTCCAGTTCCAGGGATAACTACATATCCTGCGGATGATTCTGGTAGTACAGTATTGCCCATTGGTTTTAATTTCATTTATATGGGAGTTAATTATTCATATTTTAGTGTGAATAGTAATGGTCAAATGAGATTACACACTACTGCTGGGGCTACTGCTATAGGAGGTACAAATGTTTCTACTTATTCGGCATCTACTGTAACGTTTGCTCCTATGGCAGGAGATAATGAAACGGGTACTGGAATATCTTACTTGGTTACAGGTACGATACCTAACAGAAAATTGATTATAGAATGGAATAATTTTTATGCTTATTATTCAGATCCTCAAACTTCTGGGAATATGCAATTGGTACTAAATGAAGGTTCTGGTGTGTTCGAATTTATATATGGAGGTATAAAGAATTCAAATTCTACTAGTACAACTCGTTCAATTTTTCATAGTTCAAGCAATACTACTAACTCTTCCGCATTTATTACAGTAGGTGCTACGCCAACTCAAAATACAACTGCTACATCACCTACAACAAATTCATTTGCTGCTAGTGTACTAATTGCAAATTTGGCAAATACTTTTTATAAATTCACGCCTGCTTCAACAGTTGAAGCGCCTACTGCATTAACTTTTTCAGGCGTAACTTCAGCAGGAACAACAGTTAATTGGGTAGATAATTCAACTACTGAATATGGTTTTTTAGTTACCAGAGCAACTGATGCTGGTTTTACCTCAGACGTAGTAACTTCAACGGTAGCTTCAACAACTGCTGCTGCAACAGGTCAGGCATATGCTTCAGTTCAAACAGGTTTATTGCCTTCAACAACTTATTATTATAAAGTTCAAGCGCTTTCTGAGATTGTAACTTCTTCTGATATATCAGGTTCACAAGCCACGATTGCCCCAGGAACTTTCATTTCAGTGGCAACGGGTAATTATGGAAGTGCTTCAACTTGGGATGCTAATAGTGTTCCCACTTTATATGATACCGTTGTTATTTCAACTGGTCATGTTGTTACAATAGATGCCTCGGGACAGGCTGCTAATAATGTTACAGTGAATGGAACATTTACTTATGGTTCTTCGCCAACTTCTTTTTCTGTTAATGGAAATTTAATAGTTAATTCAGGAGGTATTGTAAATGTATTTAATGGTACAACTGGAAAAACCCTTAATGTATCGGGTAATATTACGAATAATGGTGTTATTGATATTTCTGTTGGAGCGACTACAGCAGGGAATTTAACATTAAATGGTACGGCAGTGCAGATGGTTTCTGGTACAGGTTCGTTTAACACGAGTGTCATTAGAAACTTAATTTTTAGCAATACGGCTACAGTGACACCGAATATTGTTTGGTCATTTAATAATATTAAAATTGCTTACAATCTTAACTTAACAGGAGCTCGAGTAGATTTAGGAGCTAATAAATTAATTTTTGGAAATGCAGCAGCAGGGAATACTTTAACTGCTCCTGTTGGTACTGGATTCTTACCAGGGGCTACTTTTGCAAGATGGTGGTCTACTGCTTCTACGAGTACTTCTGTTACAGCAGGATCAGATCCTACTAATTCCACTTCAAGATATCCTTTTATTACTTCTACTGGAGTTCAAAGAGCTATGTACATTTCAAGAACAGGTTCGACTTCTGGTAATGTGGCAGGAGAATTGGCTGTAACTTATACGGATGCTGCTTCTATGACAACAGGTCTTTCGGTAGTTGATGGTACTTACACCATAACGGATAGATTTGATGGAAAATGGACTATTACAAAAGATGGTACGTATTCACATGCTGGAGCTCATACTGTGGTAGCTTTAGCCAATAATGTATATTTTCCATCAAACGGAAATTCAAGACTTATGTTGGCTAATGCTCCATTGGCAGGTACTCATCAAAATGGTACAATAACACCAGGAGCTCAACGTGTTGGATTAACAACTGCACAATTGATAGCAGGTGATATTTACATGGGTATTAATGCTACAGATATACCTTTTATCTCGGTTGCTAATGGTGATTGGGAAACTCCTTCAACATGGAATAAAAATGCGGTTCCTACTGCATCAGATGTGGTTTATATTGCTGGAGGCACGACAGTTGCAGTAAATGCAACTGCAGCGGTTTCTAACACTATGATAATTTATGCTGGAGGAACTTTAAATGTTTCAGGTAGTACTTTAGGAGTTACTACATCTCTTACTAATAACGGTACCTTAAATATAAGTGGTGGTTCAATGTCTACTACAACTTCGGTTACTAATGGAGCATCCTCTACTATTACCATTTCAGGTACAGGGTCATTGTCTGTTGGAACAACTATTACCAATAATGGTATCCTTAATGCTAATGCAGGGAATTTAACTGTTACAGGTGGAAGCGCTTCTGGTATTTCAAATACTAGTACAGGAGCCTTAGTTGTAGCAGGAGGAACTGTTACATTAGGTCCGTCTGGAGGAGGTAATCGCCTTTTATCTAATGCAGGAACTTTAACGGTATCGAGCGGTACCTTAACTATTAATGGACAACTTTCGGTTTCTAATACTTTCAACCAAAGCGGTGGAACCATTATTGTGGATGGTAATGCAGCAGGTGTTGTTGCGAATAGTGTGGCTTCTTCTGCGGGCTCATATTCTTACTCTGGAAGTATCGTATATTTAGGAACGAATTTATTAAACTTAACGGGGGGTACCTTAATTGTTGTAGACCCACATGCTGGTTCAAGTACTACTTATGATATGGCATTGGCCTACTCTGGTTCTAGTGTGACTCTAGGAACTGGTCATACCGTTCAATTTGGAGATGGTTTATCGACCGATGCAGGTGGACATACAAATGGTTTTTATAATTATCTTTGGGTTGGTTCAGGTTATTTGTCTTACGGAAATTTAGCTATTAATATTGAACCTGGAACCAATCGTTTTTATAAATCAACTTCTACTATTGGTGTATTAGGAAACTTGAATATTATAAAAGGAGAGCATCAATTGGCTAGTACAACTCATGTTGCCGGTAATATTGTTAACAATGGTGTTTTAACTGCTACAAGTACTCTTGGTTTAGCCACATGGTCTAATGCAACTGCTACTGCTTCTGCTAACCCTCAGATCATTTCTGGTTCAGGTGTTTTTAGAAATTTAGCTACTTCACCAACGGCTAATTTAACTTCATTAACAGTTAATAATTCAAACGCTACAGGAGTTATATTAAATGTTCCTTTATCAGTAAGTGGTACCTTGACTATGACATCAGGTGTTATTAATACTACTAATACTAATTTATTAACGTTAGGAACAGCTACAGCAGCTGGAACTTTATCGGGTACACCAAGTGTTACTAATATGATTAAGGGTCCGTTCCAAAGAACCATTGCTTCGGGTAACGCTGCCAACAATTATATTTCGTTCCCTGTTGGAAAATCTACTTATGCTCCTATTGCTATTGCTCCTGTAACAACAGCAGTATCTGTTGTTAAGGCTGAGGCATTTGATTCAAATACAGGAACTCTAAATCCTTCGATTGTTAACATGACGACTTCAAAACGATGGGAAGCTCCTATTGTTTCTGGAACTGTTACAGGTGTTAATGTTCGTTTGTTTGATTTGGGTATTTTGGCTAGTAGTATTCCGGTACAGGCTGCTTCTGCTGCTGGAGAATATACTAATTCTTTCGGATCGGTTGCCACTGCTGCTGCTGGAGTTTCTACCGAGTCTAATACTCCGCTAGCTTTTGCTGGTTATACTGGTTTCTTGAGTTATGCGGATTCTAATGTATGTAGTGGAACTCCAACGCCAGGAAATACTGTTGCTTCATCAACTGTAATTTGTTTAGGGGCTAATGTGAATTTGAGTTTACAAAACAGCACTAACGGAACTGGAGTAACTTATCAGTGGAAATCTTCTGTTGATGGTTCCTTATATACTACTATTGTTGGGGCTAATCAACCTACATTAACTGTTAGTCCAACTCAAGCCACCTATTACATGTGTGAGGTTACTTGTGCTACAGGACCAGCAATGGGGGCTTCAATACCAGTACAAATTACTTTTACTAATAGTGTAACTTCAACAACAGCAGGTACTCGTTGTGGTACAGGGACAGTACAATTAGGTGCTACAGGAAATAGTGGTTCTACGATTGAATGGTTTGATGCTGCTACTGGAGGTGTATCATTAGGTTCAGGATCTACTTTTACTACTCCTTCTATTGCTACTACTACAACTTATTATGCAAGTGCCACTACCACTTCACCTTCAAATGGTATAATTGGTACAGGAACTTCAACTACACCTTTAACAAGTCAACCTTCAGCTTTCGTAAATAGATGGTCTTCATATAGAATCCAAACTTTATACACTGCTCAGGAATTATTGGCTGCAGGTTTGGCTGCAGGTACGTTTACTTCCATGTCTTATTTTACTACTAGTTTAGGAGATGCTGCTACTAATGCAGGATTTACAGTTAAGATAGGTACATCATCACAAACGTCAATGACCAGTTCATGGGTTTCCACCACAGGATTTACCACTGTTTATGGACCAGTAGTTCATACGCATACGGCATCAGGTGAGCAAGTTATTCCTTTTTCTACTCCTTTTATTTGGGATGGAATTTCTAATGTTGTTATCGATGTTGTTTATAGTGGTGCTAATCAAACGAACAATGCGGAAACCTTATTCTCTACTACCAGTAGTCCTATGGTAGTTCATTCCAATACAAGTGGAATGTCTGCTACTACAGGATCTACATCGACTACGCGTTTGAATTTAAGGTTACAAGGGATTTCTAGCTGCGGATCTGTACGAGTTCCTGTTGTAGCAACAGTTACACCACCTCCAGCCTTAACATTAAGTGCGACTTCGGCTACTATTTGTGAATCAGAAAGTGCACCTGTTGTGACGGTTACTTCAACAATTGGGGATTATGATTCTTATGTTTGGACACCAGCTTTAGGAGTTAGTGGAGATCAAAATATAGGATGGACATTTAATCCAGCAGTTTCAACTGTTTATACGTTGACAGCAACTCAGTCTTTAGGTAGTTTATGTTCTACAACAGCAAATTTTGCTGTTACCGTGAATCCAAGACCTGAAGTTATCACTATTGCTCCAGCTAGCATCAACACTTGTTTAGACACTTCAGTTGCATTAACGGCGACGGGAGGTTTAGAAAGGTCTAATGCTTATGGGGCTACAATGGAAGTGTTGCCAAGTGAATTAGTGGTTAGTTCAAATGCTACAGCAACTTTAAATACTAGTTATTATGCGCAAGGTAGTTCATCTGTTCGTTTTAATACCACTACTAGTGCCACCGCTACTTATTCTTTAAATCAAAATATCGATTTAACAGGTGCTGAAAGTGCTCAAGTTGTATTTTCACATATTGCTGCTTTTGAAGGTAGTACGAATTCTTATGATTATGGTTTTGTAGAATATTCTACAGATGGAGGTACAACATGGACTTCTTTTGCTCCAGAAAATTATTCTGGTTCAGCAGCCAATACCATTTTTAATACGACAGCAGTTCGATTTACTACAAGAAGTTATGCTGATTGGATAAGCACTTTTTCTTCTTCTACTTCTACACCAGGTGCTTCGCCTGCCACTAGTTTATGGAAGACAGAAACTTTTACTATTCCAGCAGCTGCTTTGACAAGTTCTCAATTCAGAATTCGATTCCGTTACACTACGGATTCAAGCACTAACTATTATGGATGGTTAATTGATGATGTTAAAGTAATTAAGTCTCGAGAGCACATTACTTGGACTCCAGTGACTAATTTATATACTGATGCTGCTGCCACTACTGCTTATACTGCAGGTACATCTTCTAGAACAGTATACTTTAAATCTAATGTAGTAGCACCTGCTGTAACTTACACTGCTACTGCAAGTACTTTAGAAGGTTGTACTCGTACGGCTTCAACAGATGTAACGGTTAATGCTTTACCAACAGTTGTAACAGTTAATCCTACAGCAGTTTGTAGTCCATCAACAGTTGATTTAACTGCTGCTTCTGTAACTACAGGTTCTGATTCAGGATTAACATATACTTATTGGACTAATCCAGAAGCAACTAATGCTTTGGCAAGTCCTAGTACAGTAGCTACTTCTGGTACTTATTATATCAAAGGAACAAATTCAAATGGATGTTCTTCAATAATAACTCCAGTTACAGTAACAATTAATCCTTTACCAACTCTAATTACTGTTGACCCAGCTACAGTTTGTTATCCAGCTACAGTTGATTTAACAACTGCTGCAGTAACTACAGGTTCTGATTCAGGATTAACATTTACTTATTTTACAGACTTAGCAGCAACTAATGCATTAACTAATCCTAATGCAGTAACAACTTCTGGTACTTATTATATTAAAGGTACTAATGCTAATGGTTGTTCATCAATTGCTTCAGTTAATGTAACAATTAATGTAACTAGTGCACCAACTGGTGATGCAACTCAAACTTTCTGTGGTGCTTCAAATATTACACAATTAATTGCAGTTGGATCTGGAATTAAATGGTATGATGCAGCAACAGGAGGTAATTTATTACCTAATATTACGGCTATTGGTTTAACAAATGGCACAACATATTATGCTTCTCAAACAGTTAATGGTTGTGAAAGTACAGATAGATTTGCGGTGACTGTGGTTGTAAATACAATCCCTACTGCTCCAAATGCAAGTGCACAATCATTTTGTAATTCTGCTACTGTAGCCGATTTATTACCAAGCGGGTCATCATATAACTGGTATTCTGCAGCTACTGGAGGTTCTGCTTTAGCTTCTTCTGATGTATTATCTTCTAATACATATTATGTTTCTCAAACGCTAAATGGATGCGAGAGTGCAAGAACAGCAGTAACGGTAACTATTAATACAACAGCTGCTCCTACAGCTGCTGATCAATCGTTCTGTAATAGTGCATTAGTCGCTAATTTAACTGCTACTGGAACTAATTTATCTTGGTATTTAGCTTCTACAGGCGGTAGTGCTTTAAGTCCTTCAACGTCTTTAACTTCAACAACTTATTATGTTTCTCAAACATTGAATGGTTGTGAGAGTTCAAGAACAGCTGTTTTAGTTACTGTAAATACAACAAGTGCTCCAACTGCTAGTGCTCAAACATTTTGTACTAGTGCTACTGTTGCTGATCTTACAGCATCAGGATCAAATTTAAGTTGGTATTCTAATTCAACAGGTGGAACTGCACTAACTTCAGGAACAACACTTTCAACAGGTATTTATTATGTTTCACAAAATGTTGATGGTTGTGAAAGTCCTAGAACTGCTGTTAATGTTACTATTTCAACTCCATCTACACCAACAGGAAATGCAGTACAAACTATTTATGGTGGTGTTGCATCGGATGCTACAATTGAAGATATTAATGTTAATGGATCAAATATTGTATGGTATCCAACACCTGGTGATGCAGCGGCAGGAACTAATGCTATTCCAGCTGGAACACAGTTAGTTGATGGTGCAGTTTATTATGCAGTATCCGTTGTAGGAACATGTAGAAGTGCTGCTTTAGCTGTTACTGTTTCAGTTGTTTTAGATAATGCTAGTTTTGATATTAAATCTTTAAAATATTATCCAAATCCAGTTGTGGATAGATTCACAGTTTCTTATACAAAATCTATCACTGCTATTCAAGTTTATGATATTAATGGTAGATTAGTGAAAAATTTACAAACAAATGGTAATGAAGTTAACGTTGATATGTCAGACGTTGCAGCTTCAGTATATATTGTAAAAGTATTCGCTGATGATACAATGGGTGAATTTAAAGTAGTTAAGACAGAATAATTTCTTATACTTTTAAAATAAAGGGTCAATCTTTCGAGGTTGGCCCTTTTTGTTTTTATTTTAGCAGTATGAAAATAGTACTTTGTAAAATAGAACAATTAAATGTGGTTATCGACTTAACCAAGAAAATTTGGCCTGTAGCCTATGGAGAAATTTTATCCAAATCGCAATTGGATTATATGATTGACAAGTTTTATAACGAACCTGCTTTACGCGAATTAATACAAAAAGGACACGTTTTTTATTTAGCACAAGATGATAACGATAATTACGTAGGTTTTGTTTCCTATGAAATCAACAGCGAACCCAACAAAACAAAAATTCATAAAATTTACGTGTTACCTGAAACTCAAGGAACAGGTTTAGGAAGACAATTTTTTGAATTGGTAAAAGGAAAAGCAATCGAAAATAACCAAAAAGCCATTTTCTTAAACGTAAACAAATACAACAATGCCATACATTTTTACACGAAACTAGGCTTTGTAAAAGTAAAAGACGAAGTAATTGATATTGGAAATGGTTATGTAATGGATGATTATGTGATGGAACTTTGTTTTTAACGATTCCTCTCCCCATAATTCCTTTTTCCAGTAAACTTTCCTTTATTACTTGGTAAACTTGCTTCTTCAGTCTTGCTAGAAGGTGCAATTAATTGGTTTAATTCTGCGATTTCTTTATCAGTAAGTTCGCGGTATTTGCCTACTGGAACATCTAAAGAAATGTTAATAATTCTGGTACGTTTCAAAGCTGTTACTTCGTAATCCAAATATTCACACATTCTTCGAATTTGTCTATTCAAACCTTGCGTTAAAATAATTCGGAAAACGTATTTACTAATTTGTTCTACTTTGCATTTCTTGGTAATCGTTTCCAAAATAGGAATTCCGTTTGCCATTCGGTCAATAAATCGGTCGGTAATCGGTTTGTTTACGGTTACGATGTATTCTTTTTCGTGGTTGTTTCTTGCTCTAAGAATTTTGTTTACAATATCGCCATCACTCGTCATAAAAATCAAACCTTCACTGGCTTTATCCAAACGACCAATAGGAAAAATACGCTCTGGATAATTGATGTAATCTACGATATTATCCTTGATTTTTTGGTTGGTAGTACATTCAATTCCAGCGGGTTTGTTGAAAGCCAAATACACATGTTTTTGCTTCTTTTCTTCTACTAAAATACCGTTTACACGTACTTCATCACCAGGAGCTACTTTTGTTCCCATTTCAGGAACTTTCCCATTAATAGTAACTCTGCCTTGCTCTATTAATCGATCGGCTTCTCTTCGTGAACAAAAGCCCGTTTCCGATAAATATTTGTTGATACGTACTGTGTTTTCTTCCATGTAGCAAAGATAGGTTTTTTAGTGAAAAGTGAAAAGTGATTAGTGAATAGTAATTTGAGAGTTATGATGACTATTCTTCCTTGCGTTTAAAAACAAAAAAAGCCCTTTTAAAAAAAGGACTTTCATTTATTTGGAAAAGGATTCAATTAGATGCTAGCAAATAATTTTTCCATTTTTTCTCTTTCTTCGTCAGCTAAAACACCGTCTACTAAAATTCTACCACTATGCTCATCCGTAATGATTTTTTTGCGAGCTGCAATTTCCATTTGTGTTTGTGGTGGAATAGTAAAGAAGGAACCAGCAGAAGCGCCACGCTCAATAGAAACAACCGCTAAACCGTTTCTTACGCTATTTCTAATTCTGTCGTAAGCTGCTAATAAACGCTCTTCGATTTGACCTCTTAATTCTTCTGATTTACCTAATAAGAAGTTTTCTTCTTTTTCAGTTTCAGCCATAATATCGCTTAATTCCGCTTTTTTATGTTTTAAGTGCGTTTGTTTACCGTCTAATTTTTCTTTAGTTTGAGCTACAACTTCTTTTTTGTGTTCAATAGAAGCTTTCATCTCTTTAATGTGTTTTTCAGCTAATTGAATTTCTAATTCCTGAAACTCCACTTCTTTAGTTAAAGAGTTGAATTCTCTATTGTTACGAACGTTTTTTTGTTGCTCTAAATATTTTTTAATGGCAGTTTTGTGCTCGTCGATAGCATTTTTCTTTTCTTTGATTTGGTCGTCAATAGTCTCCAAATCGCTTTTTAGTTTTTCTAAACGAGTAGAAAGTCCTGCTACTTCATCTTCTAAATCTTCTACTTCAAGAGGCAATTCTCCTCTTACATTTCTTATTTCGTCTATTTTAGAATCAACTAGTTGTAAAGCATAAAGGGCTCTTAACTTATCTTCTACACTTAGCTCTTTGATTGTTGCCATATTTAAAAGTACTTAACTGGATTTGTATTTTCTTCTGATAAAATGATTGCAAAATTAGTGATTTTTTCTTTAAGAAAATCAACAATATAATTTTTTGTAAATCTTTCGCTTTCAAAATGTCCAATATCAGCCAAAAGTAACTGATTTTCAGCTTCATAGAATTGGTGATATTTTAAGTCGGCTGTAAGATAAGCATCTGCTCCTGAGGAAATTGCATTTTTTATAGCAAAACTTCCGCTTCCGCCTAACACGGCTACTTTTTTTATTGATTTTCCTGTAAAAGTGGAATGTCTAATACCTTCACATTGCAATTTTTCTTTAACCAATTGCAAAAACTCGGTTTCAGAAAGTGGATTTTCGAACTCACCAACGCGTCCCAAACCAATATTTTGATGTTTGTTTTCCAATTGGTAAATTTCATAAGCGACTTCTTCGTATGCATGATTTTTGAATAAAGCCTTTAAAATTTTACCTTGTAAATGCTTTTCAAACGTCATTTCAATTTTGATTTCTTCGTTTTCTACAAACTCAAAGCGCTCTCCAATTTCCGGATTCGAATTTTCATTTCCCATATAGGTTCCAATTCCTTTCGAGTTAAAACTACAATCTTCATAATTCCCAATAGTTCCAGCGCCGGCATCAAACAAAGCGTTTCTTAATTTTTCAAAGTTTTCAGGGATCGTATAGGTAACCAATTTTTGAATGTAATTTTCTTTCGGAATCAACACTTTCGAATGTTTCAATCCTAATGCATCACAGAAAATTTTATTCACACCTTTTTGATGATTGTCTAACGCAGTATGAACAGCATAAATCGCAATGTCATTTTTAATTGCTTTTAAAATGGCACGTTCCACATAATTTTTACCCGTAATTTTCTTAATTCCTGAAAATAAAATAGGGTGGAAGCAAACGACTAAATTACATTTTTTTGAAATCGCTTCATCAATTACCGATTCCAATGCATCATGACAAACTAAAACGCCATCAATTTCTTGATTCGGGTTTCCAACTAAAAGCCCAACATTATCAAAATCTTCGGCATAACCTAGTGGCGCCATTTCTTCAAGAATCGAAAGTATATTGGAAAGTTTCATGATACGAAATTTAAAAAATGTTTATACAAATTAACGAAATACCCATTAGAAATGAAATGATAAAGGACATAAACTTTAATATAAAGATAATTTATTATACTTTCGTAATATGATTTTGTTACGAAAAATACTTTTTCCTTTGGCCTTTTTGTATTGGCTAATTACGTTTATCCGAAATTGGCTTTACGATAACGGCATTTTTAAAAGCTACTCTTTTGATATTCCAATTATTGCTGTTGGGAATTTAAGCGTTGGAGGCACAGGAAAAACGCCTCAAATCGAATACTTAATCCGATTGCTTTCGGATAAATATAAAGTGGCAGTTTTGAGTCGCGGTTACAAACGTACTTCAGAAGGTTTTATTTTGACGGATGAAAACGCTACTGCGAGTTCTATTGGTGATGAACCATTTCAGTTTTATTCAAAATTTCCGAATATTCAAGTAGCAGTTGATGCTAATCGTAAAAACGGAATTGAAAATTTACTACAAGTTCTAAATAAACCAGATGTAATTTTATTAGACGATGCTTATCAACACAGAAAAGTAAAAGCTGGGTTTTATATTTTGCTTACGGCTTATGATGATTTGTTTTGCGATGACTATATTTTGCCTTTCGGGAATTTACGCGAACCCTCTTCAGGAAAAAAACGTGCTGATATGATAATTGTCACAAAATGTCCGAATGATTTGTCCGAAATTGCGCAGCAGAAAATCAGAGAAAAGTTGAAGGTGAAACAACAAGTTTTCTTTACCACAATTAAATACGATGATTATGTTTCTGGAAACGAGAGTCAATTATTAGTTTCCGAAATTCAATCAGAAAGTAAAGTATTGGTTGCCGGAATTGCAAAGCCTAAATTATTCTTCGATTTTCTAAAAAATGAAACAGATGAAACTTTGGTATTTCCAGATCATCATCATTTTTCGAAACAAGATTGTGAGCAAATTTTGGCTAAAGCCAACGGAAGAAAAATAATTACAACAGAAAAAGATTTTGTTCGTTTAAACGGATTATTGCCAAAAGCGCAATTGTTCTATTTACCAATAAAATCAACTTTTTTAAATACAAACATTGATAAAACGATAGAAGATTATGTGGGACAAAGTTCAAGAAACAGTTAGTTATATTAAAAATAAAACCAATTTCACTCCAGAATATGGTGTTATTTTAGGTTCAGGATTAGGAGGATTTACAGAAGATATTACGGTTGAGTATACTTTACCTTATTCGGAGATTCCAAATTTTCCAGTTTCAACGGTGCAAGGACATAAAGGGGCATTGGTTTTTGGAACGATTCAAGGGAAAAAAGTAGTGGCGATGCAAGGGCGTTTTCATTATTATGAAGGATACGACATGAAACAAGTAACGTTTCCTGTTCGTGTAATGAAATATTTAGGCGTTGAAAAACTAATTGTTTCTAATGCTTCGGGAGGTGTTAATCCGGCTTATAAAGTGGGTGATGTAGCAGTAATCACAGATCATATTAATTTAATGCCAGAACATCCACTACGTGGACATAACGACGAACGATTTGGGCCAAGATTTGTAAATATGAGTGAGCCTTACTCAAAAGCAATGATTGCAACAGCATTTGAATTGGCCAAAGAATTGAATATTGATTTGAAAAAAGGAATTTATTTAGGGTTGCAAGGACCAACATTTGAAACGCTTGCAGAATACAAAATGGTAAAAGCTTTAGGGGCAGATTGCGTTGGAATGTCAACTGTTCCAGAAGTTATTGTAGCACGTCACATGGACATGGAATGCTTTGGAGTTTCTGTAATTACCGATATGGGTGATGAAGATAATATCGAAGAAGTAAACCATGATGAGGTTTTACAAGCAGCTCAAAAGGCAGAACCTCATGTAAGAAATTTAATTAAGAATTTGATTGCTCAGTACTAGTTAAGTATTTGGTTACCACTTTATAGAAATGCTCTGGTTCAAAAGGTTTGGTGATTACTTCATTCATACCATAGGACAAGAGCATTTCTCTATTTTCATTCAGAGAGATTGCAGTTAACGCTACAATAGGAGTACAAGTGTTGAATTTTCTGATTTCACTAGTAGCCTCAGTTCCATTTATACCTGGGAGGTGGACATCCATAAGGATTAAATCATAGTTGTTAATTTTAGCTTCTTCAATTGCATCTTCTCCATTGTCGATAATTTTACATGAAATACCTCTTTTTTCTAACATTTTCTGTGTAATCATCTGGTTAATTTTATTATCCTCAACTAACAGTACTTTTTTCTCAATAAAAATGGATTGATATGGTTTTATAACTTCATCTTTAGTTTGATTGTCTATACCTTTTTCAAATTGGAGTTCAAAACTAAAAGTACTTCCTTTCCCAGATTCACTCTGAAGATGAATTTGACTGCCCATCAATTCTAATATTTTCTTAACAATCGAAAGTCCAAGTCCAGTTCCGCCGTAAGTTCTATTTATCTCAACAGAACCTTGACTAAAACTGTCAAAAATAGCATCTTGCTTATCTTTTGGTATACCTATTCCATTGTCTTTAATTTCGAAATAGATAGTTAGATTATTATTTGTTTCATTTTTCTTTTTAATTGTACACCATACATCTCCATTTTTACTGAATTTTATTGCGTTGTTAAGTAAGTTGATTAAAATTTGAGATAATTTTGTTGGATCGCCTTTTAAATTACAATCAATTGTTTCATCAAAATTTAAATGACATTTTATGTTGTTTTCATGGATGAATTCTTTAAAAGAAATTACAATGTTTTTAGTTAATTCAGATAAGTTAAAATTGATTTTTTCAATTACTACTTTGTCAGACTCTAAACGGTTGATTTCTAAAATATCATTGATGAAGTTAAGTAAGTAATTTCCAGAAAATTCAAGTGATTTTAAATAGTTTAATTGACTTGCTTTTGGTTTTTCTTGAAGTAAAAGATAAGTAATACCATTAATTGCATTTAAAGGAGTTCTTAATTCATGACTAACTGTTGATAAAAAATCAGCTCTAGCTTTTGATGCGCTTTCCGCTTTTTCTTTTTCAATTGTAAGTTCTTTGTTTTTTTCCTTTAAAAGTTTATTGGTACTAATTCTAATTTTATTGTTTTTATATAAGGATAGACTTAGTAACGATAAAATGGATATCAAAGCAATACTTAAAATGCTTATCAATTTTGAAAAACGTAATGTCTTTTGCTGGCTTTTTTTTTCTTTATCTAATTGTTCAATTGTTTTGAGTTGTTTGTCAAACTGAATTTTGTTAACTGTAGTTTCTGCAACATTATTTGTATAATATTTTCCAATAGAATCCGTAAGATTTATATATTTTTTTAAATATAAATTCGCACTTATGGTATTTTTATTTTTTTCATAACTATTACTTAATAACTTATAAATGCGTTTAGTTAATTGTATGTCATTATTACTGTTTTCGTTGGTTTGATTAGCTAGATTTAAATAATTAATCGCTGTTGAATAATTTTTCTTTATAATTTCAATTTCACCTAATTGAATGTAAGCCTCAGTTTTAGTGCTCAATAAAGCATCATCGCTAATGTTTTCTGTTACATTTTTTAAAATCTCAATAGCTTCATTGTATTGTCTTTTTTCTTTTTTTATTATGGCTTTTTGGAGGTTAATTAACTCTATAGCTTCTAAAAAATTTAATTTTTTATAAATATCTGTTGCTTTTTCAAAATATATTTCAGCAAAAGAGATGTTGTTTTTTTTAAGATAACATTTGCCAAGCCCATAATAAGAAAGGGCTATATTAGAACTAGGCTCATTTTTATTGTAAATATTTATGGCTCTTATATAGTAATCAATAGCTAAATTATTTTTTTCTAATTCATAAAAAATTATGGCTAATTGAAGATAGGAATCCGCAAGTTTGTCTTTTGAGTTGTTTTTTTTTGCGTAATCAATTGCTTTTTCTGTATATAGAATAGCATTGGTGTATGATTTTTTAGCTTCTTTATTGAAGAGTCCTATTTCTAAATAATAATCAGTACTATCACTTATTTCCCCTTCATTTTTATAAACAGACTGTGTATAACTGTTTGAAGTTATTAATAAAATAAGTATGACAAGTCGCTTTATCAAGAAAAGTAGAGTTAAATTTAACCCTGCAATTTAAAGTTTTTTGGCGATAATAAAAACTTTATTTTTTAGAAACGAATGTAATTAAGTCAATTAATCGAGAAGAATAGCCAATTTCATTGTCGTACCAACCTACAATTTTAACCATTTTGTCAATCACAGAAGTTAATTGCGCATCAAATAAACAAGAATTTTGATTTCCTATGATATCAACAGAAACGATTGGATCTTCCGTATAATCTAAAATCCCTTTGAAATTCGTTTCAGCAGCTTTTTTGAACGCTTGATTAATTTCTTCAATAGAAACTTGGCGTTTCACATTGAAAGTAATATCCGTCAAAGAACCATCTGGAACCGGAACTCGAATACCACAACCACCAATTTTTCCTTCTAATTCAGGGAATATTTTTGTTAATGCTTTGGCTGCGCCAGTTGTTGTAGGAACAATAGATTGCGATGCACCACGAGCTCGGCGTAAATCTTTATGCGGTTGATCGTGTAAACTTTGGTCGGTAGTGTAGGAGTGAACGGTGGTGATGTAAGCTTGTTCAATTTCGCACAATTCTTGAATGATTTTAATCATTGGAGCGGCATTATTTGTAGTACAACTTGCGTTGGAAATTATGGTTTCACTTCCATCTAAAATGTTTTCATTTACACCTAAAACAACCGTTTTTATTTCATCCACTTCGGACGGTGCCGAAAGAATTACTTTTTTCGCTCCAGCTAAAATATGTTGGTTAATCTCTTCAAATGTTTTGAATTTTCCAGTCGATTCAATAACAATATCAACATTTACCAATTTCCAATCTAAATTTTTGATTTCTCTTTCATGAAAAAATAAATAGGATTTATCATCAATACTAATCGAATCCTCAGAAAACGAAACTTTCTGATTCAGAACCCCGTGAATGCTATCGTATTTTACCAAATGCGCCATTGTTTTGTTATCTGCAATGTCGTTGATGGCAACTACTTCAATAGTAGGATGATTCAAAAGCAATCGGAACAAATTTCGTCCAATTCTTCCAAAACCATTAATAGCAATTTTTATTTTTGTTTCAGGTTTCAAGTTTTTTTTGTTTCAGGTTTTTATCTGGAATTCAATTTACTATTCACTAATTACTTATCACTAATCACTAAAATTAATGAATGTGTTTCTCCGCATGGTAAGACGAACGTACTAAAGCGCCACTTTCCACATGTCTAAAACCTAATTCTTTTCCAATTTTTTCGTATTTCGCAAATTGTTCAGGTGTGATGTATTCTTTAACTGGTAAATGTTTTTTACTGGGTTGTAAATACTGACCAATCGTAACAATATCCACTTTCGCATCGGCTAAATCGTGTAAAACTTGAATCACTTCTTCCTCCGTTTCACCTAAACCTAACATGATACCCGATTTTGTTCTTTTGATGCCTTGCTCTTTCAAATAACGTAACACTTCCAAACTTTTCTCGTATTTCGCTTGAATACGAACTTCACGCGTCAAACGTTTTACAGTTTCCATATTGTGAGAAACTACTTCTGGAGCAACTTCAATAATTCTATCTAAATTTCTAGTATTCCCTTGAAAATCTGGAATTAACGTTTCTAAAGTGGTGTTGGGATTCATTCGGCGAATCGCTTTCACGGTTTCTGCCCAAATAATCGACCCCATATCTTTTAAATCATCACGATCCACACTCGTAATTACGGCATGTTTGATGTTCATGATTTTGATAGAACGCGCTACTTTTTCAGGTTCGTCCCAATCTACATCTTCAGGGCGACCCGTTTTTACGCCACAAAAGCCGCACGAACGGGTACAGATATTTCCTAAAATCATGAAAGTTGCGGTTCCTTCGCCCCAACATTCGCCCATATTAGGACAACTTCCCGAAGTACAAATCGTATTCAGTTTATATTTGTCTACTAAACCTCTAAGTTCGGTATAGTTTTTACCGGTTGGTAATTTTACACGCAACCATTTTGGTTTGGGTTCTCTTGGTGGAAAAATAGTATCAATAGCCGTGTCCATAATCAAAATTTTGATAGGCAAAGATAATTAGAAATGATGGATTTCTATAGAAGAATGTAAAGTTTTAAGATTTGTTTAGAAGTTTATTTTCCAGAAATAATCTCCGCCAATAATTTTTTAGCTCTAAGCAGTTTAATTTTGATGTTATTGAGTGGTTCATCAATTTGTTCAGCCATTTCTTGATACGTCATTTCTTGAAAATAACGCATTTGAATGACTTCCTGATAAGCAGGTTTTAATTGTTTGATGTATTGAAGTAATTGTGCTAAATTTTGCTCGATAATCAATTCATCTTCAGCAGAATTGGAATCGTCAGCCACACTGTACGCTTGATGATCTTCTTCGTCATTCATTTCAATAAATAAAGACGATTTCTTTTTGCGAAGCATGTCGATATGGACATTTTTTGCAATCGCAATCAACCAAGTGTTAAAACCATATTCAGGATTGTAAGTCGCGATTTTATCAAATGCCTTTGCGAAAGTTTCAATTACGATGTCTTCGGTGTCGGTTTCGTTTTCGGTGCGTTTTAGCATGAATCCGTACACTTCATTCCAGAAAAAATCCAATAAAAACGTAAAAGCAACTTGGTCTCCCTTTTTTGCTTTTTCAATGTTTTCTTGAATAATTACCGAATTTACTTCCAATGTACAGGTTTTGAGATGAGGTTTCTAAAAAATACGCTCAGTTGGGTAAAGATAAGTACAATTTCGATAATTGGATACCAATACATTACATCTTTTTCTTTTAGTTTTCCAGCGGCATAGCCTAAAGAAATCCAAGTGAATAAATATCTAAAAACGATAATTCCTGTCACAATCATCCATTGAAATTGAAACGCTAACAAAATAATCGCCAAAACTAAAAACCAAAACTGACTAAAGAAAAATAATCCCAACTGAAATTTATCAAATCCTTTGTAGAATTTTGCAGTGGTAGCGTGTCTTCTTTTTTGGTAAACCCAAGACGAAAAAGTAGTTTTAGGTTCCGAAAAAGTAAAACTTTCGGGTGTGTATAAAATCGCCGTGTTCTTTTTGTTAGCAGCTTGATTGATAAACAAATCATCATCACCTGAACGAATTTTCATGTGATCCATAAAACCACGAACATTGAAAAATTCTTCTTTTTTATAAGCTAAATTGCGCCCAACACCCATGTAAGGTTTGCCAATTTTAGCCCACGAAAAATATTGTGTAGCGGTTAACATCGTTTCAAAACGAATGATTTTGTTTAGGAAGGAATTCTTCACTTTTTCGTAAGCGCCATAACCTAAAACAATCGTTTTTTCTTTGGTAAATTGAGTCGAAATTTGCAACAACCAATCGTTTGAAGCTGGGTAACAATCCGCATCTGTAAATACTAAATACTCGTTTTTTGCCGCTTTGATTCCTAAAGTTAACGCGAATTTTTTATTACCCCAAAACGCTTCATTGTTTTGAACTTTTACCAATTTTACATTCGCATATTGCTTTTCGTAACTTTCAAATAATTCCAAAGTTTCATCACTCGAAGCATCGTCAATTAAGACAATTTCGTAATCCGGATAGTTTTGGGTAACCAAAGTTTGAAAATACTTTTTAATATTTTCTGCCTCATTTTTTGCACAAACAATAATGGAAATAGGCAAACGTTTCGGAGTTCCTTCTGGTTTTTTACCAAAAGAGAATTTTCCGAAAATAAAAAGGTAATAAATAAATTGAATAAACACGATAACCGCAAAAGCGATTAAGAGTATTGTTAATATCATAAATTTTGAAAATTAAGAGTGCGAAGGTTCGCTGCAGTCTTTCATTTGTTCAGGAGTTTTTCCGCAGTAGCTACAGTTTTCTCCATCTTTATTTAAAAACGGACTTTGGCTAGCACAAGTTCCAGCGAATTTTCCGTCTTTTTTTGCCCAAATTTTTATCGCGATACCTGCAAATGCAAGCCCTAAAAGTCCAATAGTAAATAATACAAGTTTCATCTTTTTCTATTTTGAACTGCAAAATTAATTAAAATCCAAATAACAAATCCCAAATTTCAAACAAATCTCAAAAAACAAATTCAAAATTTTTGGAACACATATTAAAGAAATGGAAGAAATCTTTAAGTTGGAAAAAATTAGCACGCGAATAGAACAGATTTGCTAATGCAAAACGCAGATTTAAACTGATTTTCTATGTTAACTATGCAGAGTGAAACGCCTAAAATCAACACAAAGAAGACCTAATGTGTCTATGTGTTTTAAAAGCACACAAAGATTTTGACTTCCAGCTTCCATCACCTAGCTTCCCACTAAATAATATTCACTTCCGCTTCTATTGCAATTCCGAATTTTTCTAAAATTGTTTGTTGAATATTTCTCGAAAGCGCTACAATTTCAGCTCCTGTTGCCGTTCCGTAATTGACTAAAACCAAGGCTTGATTTTTATGTACACCCGCATCACCAAAACGTTTTCCTTTAAAACCAGCTTGTTCAATTAACCAACCTGCAGGAACTTTTACTTCGGTTTCAGAAACTACATAATGTGGCATTTCTGGATGAAGTGCTTTTGCTTTTTCGTAGGCTTCTTTGGGAATAATCGGATTTTTAAAGAAACTTCCACTATTGCCTAATTCTTTTGGATCTGGTAATTTACTTTGACGAATGGCAATTACAGCATTGCTAACGTCTTTTAAAGTTGGGTTTTCGATTCCGTTTTGTTTTAATTCAGTTTCGATAGCGCCATAAGTCGTAGAAACTTTATGATTTCTCTTCGTTAATTTAAAACTAACCGAAGTAATGATGTATTGATTTTTCAATTCGTTTTTGAAAACACTTTCACGATATTCAAATTTACATTGTGCGTTAGTGAAAGTTTCGATTTCTAATGATTTTAGGTTTAAAGCTTCACAAGAAAACATCGTATCTTTGATTTCTACTCCATAAGCTCCAATATTTTGAATTGGTGTCGTACCAACGTTTCCTGGAATTAAGGATAAATTCTCAATGCCACCAAAATTTTGGTCGATGCACCAAAGTACAAATTCGTGCCAATTTTCGCCAGCTTGTGCTTTTACAATCGCAAAATCATCGTTTTCTTCAACAATTTCTCTTCCATTTAAATTAACGTGAACGACTAATTTTTCGATGTCCTGTGTTAAAAGCATATTGCTTCCGCCACCCAAAATAAAAATATCGTCGTTTTCTGTCAACACTTCTTTCAATTCTGCAATCGAGCTTACAGAAACAAATTGTTTGGCTTTAGCTTCAATTCCAAAAGTATTGTAATTTTTTAGAGAGAAATTGGTTTGAATATTCATAGTAGAATAATTTTTTTCAAATGTAATGTTTATGTGGTAATTTTCAAATTCAAGAATTGCTTTGTGGAAATTTAAACGCAAAGGCCGCTAAGTTTTTTCGCAAAGACCGCAAAGTAAAACTCTTATCATTCGCGCTTCGTAGAATCCGTTTTATCCGCGTTCCAAAATTAAATCGGAAATATTTTATACGATTGATGCGTTTCTTTAATAATTAGTTCCGTTCGTTCGGCATGTGTATCGGAAATAAAAATTTGTCCAAAAACGGCATCATTTACCATGGTTACGATTTTTTGTACACGAGTTTCGTCTAATTTATCGAAAATATCATCAAAAAGAAGAATCGGTAATTCGCCACTTTGTTTTTTCATAAATTCGAATTGTGCCAATTTCAAAGCAATCAAAAATGATTTCTGTTGGCCTTGCGAACCAAATTTTTTAATTGGGAAACCATCAATTTCAAAAACCAAATCGTCTTTGTGAATTCCGGCGCTGGTATATTGAATAATTCTGTCTTTTTGAAGCGATTCTTCTAAAAGCGATGGTAAATCTTTTTCGAATAATTGACTTTCGTAACGCAAAGCAACCGATTCATTTCCGCCAGAAATATTCGTGTGATGCTTTTGGAAAATCGGAATGAAATCGTTTAAAAATTGGTTTCTTTTTTTGAAGATTAATTGTCCGGTTTCGCTTAATAATTCGTTGTAAATAGCTAAATTGTCTGCATCAAAAGTTTGGTTTAAAGCGAAATATTTCAATAAAGCATTGCGTTGTGCTAACGTTTTTTGGTATTGAATCAGCAATTGTAAATATTGGTTGTCTAATGTTCCAATTACACTATCAATAAATTTTCTGCGAGTTTCGCTTCCTTCTACAATCAAATCGGCATCAGAAGGAGAAATGATTACTAAAGGAATTAATCCCAAATGTTCAGAAAGTTTTTCATAGACTTTTCCGTTTCGCTTAATGGTTTTTTTTTGCCCTTTTTTTAAACTGCAAACAATTTTTTCTTCTTTTCCGTTTTTTTCAAGTAAAGCATCAATCACAAAAAACTCTTCGCCATGTTTGATATTCTGAACCGCTAACGGATTAAAATAGCTCTTTCCGTAGGCTAAATGGTAAATAGCATCTAAAATATTGGTTTTTCCAACACCGTTTTTTCCAACAAAACAATTAATTTTAGCGTCAAAATCAAATTCGATTTGGGCTAAATTCTTATAATTAAGTAAAGATAATTGTTTTAAAAACACAATAATTAAAGGTTGTTAGATGACTAAATATAAGACTTTCTGCAAAAGTAAATTGAAAATCTTAAAAATATCTACAAAAATGGTTTTAAATTTTAATAAAAATTATATTTTTGCACCTCATTAAATTAAAAATAAATGGCAACATATAACAAAAGAGGTTACAAAGCTCCAAAACCTGAAGAAGCAAAAGTTGAAAACGAGTTTGACGAAGTAGAAGCAGTTGATGTACAAGATAGTACTACAGCTGAGGTTTTTAATGCTTTAGATGAAACAGCTTCAAAAACTGAGGATTGGGTAGCTAAAAATCAAAAACTACTTTTAGGTATTGTAGGTGCAATTGCGATTGGAACATTATCTTATTTGTTATACAATCGTTTTGTTGTTGAGCCTAAAGAAGAAAAAGCTGCAAACGAAATTTTCCAAGCACAACAATATTTTCAACAAGCAGTTGATGCTACAGAAAAAAATGATTCTTTATACAATTTAGCACTTAAAGGTGGTGAAGGTAAATTAGGTTTTATTGGAATTGCAGAGCAATATGCTGGTACTGATGCTGGAAATTTAGCAAACTACCACGCTGGTATGGCTTATTTAAACCTAGGTGATTTTAAAAATGCTATCACATATTTAGAGAAATTCAAATCTGATGATGCTATTTTAAAACCTATCGCTTTAGGAGCTATTGGAGATGCTTTATCTGAAACTAATAAAGTAGATGATGCTATTTCTTACTACAAACAAGCAGCTGAAGCTTCTGAAAATGATTTCACTACACCAAGATATTTATTAAAAGCAGCTCAATTATATTTAACAGCTGGTAAAAAAGCTGAAGCTCATGCTTTATTTGTTGAGATTAAAGAGAAATATGAAACTTCTAAAGAAGGAATGAATATTGATGCTTTTATTGCAATGACTGAATAAGAATGGCAACAGAAAATAAAAATTTATCTAATTACGATAAAAACACAATCCCAAACGCGAAAGATTTTCGGTTTGGGATTGTTGTTTCAGAATGGAACGAAGAAGTTACCGAAGGTTTATATAACGGAGCTTTCTCAGCTTTAACAGATTGTGGTGCTTTACCTGAAAATATCATCCGTTGGAACGTACCAGGAAGTTTCGAATTGATTTTCGGAGCACGCCAAATGCACGAAAAACTAGAGCTAGACGCTGTAATTGTAATTGGCTGTGTAATTAAAGGCGAAACCATGCATTTCGAGTTTGTATGCGAAGGTGTTACACAAGGAATGAAAGATTTAAATCTTTTGTACGATGTACCAACTATTTTTTGTGTGTTAACCGATAACAACATGCAACAGTCATTAGACAGAAGTGGTGGGAAACACGGAAACAAAGGAGTAGAAGCAGCAATTGCTGCAATTAAAATGGTAGATTTGAATAGAAAATAAAGGATTTTCTTTAAAAACAATATACTAATCCCGATTTTCATCGGGATTTTTTGTTAACAAAAATTTGGAGATTAAACGCGTAAAAATCCTTAAATTTGAAAAAAATAATGCGACATGATTAAGTTTGGAAAAGGTAGAATGCCAAAGAACAAAAGATTTAATTACACGCCTCGTCATTACGAAGGCAAAACAGTAGATAATCCATTTGATTTTGATTCTGCAATACGACGCGATAGAGAAACCGCAAGTTATAACGATATGAGAGCAATGTGGAGCGATGCTAGAGACGCTAGCAGAAACAGAAAGAATCGTTCTTTCAATATGCGCGTTATTATCATTGCCTTAATTTTGGTGTTGATCTTTTTCTTTATCATCGATTTCGATTTTTCCATATTTAGAAGAAAATAATGGCAGCGAGTATTATTCAACTTTTACCGGATCATGTTGCTAATCAAATAGCTGCTGGAGAAGTGGTGCAACGCCCAGCTTCTGTTGTGAAAGAGTTGTTGGAAAATGCCGTTGATGCCAAATCGACGGACATTAAATTAATCGTTAAAGAAGCCGGAAAAACCTTAGTTCAAGTAATTGATAATGGTTTGGGTATGAATATGACCGATGCCCGTTTGTGTTTCGAACGTCATGCTACATCTAAAATTCGAAAAGCAGAAGATTTATTCGATTTGCATACCAAAGGTTTTCGTGGCGAAGCATTAGCATCAATTGCTGCGATTGCTCATGTGGAATTAAAAACAAAACAAGACCAAGAAGAACTTGGAACTCATATTGTTATTGAGGGTAGTAAATTGGTAACCCAAGATGTTGCGGTTTTACCAAAAGGAACCTCGTTTGCCGTTAAGAATTTGTTTTTCAATATTCCAGCCAGAAGAAATTTCTTGAAATCGGAAATAGTAGAATTTCGTCATGTGATGGATGAATTCCAACGTGTAGCGATGGCGCATCCGTCGATTTCATTTACTTTGATGCATAACGGGAGTGAATTATATAATTTACCAAGTTCTAATTACCGTCAAAGAATAGTGAATATTTTTGGTGGAAAAACAAACGAAAAGTTAGTGCCAGTTTCGGAAGAAACCGAGTTAATTACCATTTCTGGATTTGTAGGAAAACCTGAATTTGCAAAAAAGAGTAGAGGCGAACAGTTTTTCTTTGTGAACGATAGATATATCAAAAGTGCGTATTTGCATCATGCTATCATGAGTGCTTACGAAGGTTTGTTGAAAGAAGGTAATCAACCAAGTTATTTCTTGTATTTGCAAGTGCCACCTCATACTATCGATATCAACATTCATCCTACAAAAACTGAAATTAAGTTTGACGATGAACATTCGTTATATGCGATTTTGCGTTCGGCAGTGAAACATAGTTTAGGGCAATTTAACGTAGCGCCCGTTTTAGATTTTGAGCGCGATTCAAATTTAGACACGCCTTACGAATATAAAAATAGAGAAGCTGATTTTCCAACAATTCAAGTAGATTCTAGTTTTAATCCATTTGCGGCTGAAAAACCGAGTTCGAAGCCGTTGTCTTCTTTTGGAAGTTATAAAAAGGAAACGTCAACAGCAAGTTGGGAAAGTTTATACGTTGGATTAAAGCAGGACACTCAAGAAATAGAAACTTTTTCATTTGAAAGTGAAGAAGTTACTAGTAAATTGTTTGAAGATGATGTGATGGAAACTAAAACCACATCAACCTATCAAATTCATAAAAAATATATCGTTAGCGCCATAAAATCGGGAATGTTGGTTATTGATCAAGGAAGAGCGCACCAACGTGTGTTGTATGAACAATTTCTGACTAATATTACGGTTCAGAAAGCTTCGAGCCAGCAGTTGTTATTTCCATTGGAATTGTATTTTTCTTCTGATGAGATGATTTTATTGAAAGAATTGCAGTCTTCTTTAGAAAACACTGGATTTGTTTTTGATGCTTTCAATATTGATTCTATTCAAATTTCAGGATTGCCAATTGGAATGGCTGAAAGTGAAATATCCATTGTTTTAGAAGAATTAATTGGGAATCTACAAAATGAAATTCCAGAAAGTAGTTTTTCACAGAGTGATAGCATTGCCAAATCGATGGCGAAAAGTATGGCCGTTAAAACCGGAACTTATTTAACCGAAAAGGAACAAGAAAATTTAGTAAATTCGTTATTTGCGTGTAAAGAACCCAATGTTTCGCCTTTTCAAAAACCAACTTTTATCACGTTAACGGTAGAAGATCTAGATAAAAAATTTGCGATATGATGAATAACATGACCGATACTGTTAAGCAGTTATTGATAATTAATGTTTTGTGTTTTATTGGAAGTTTTGTGGTGCCGCAATCGAATGATTTATTGGCGCTATATTACTTTGAAAGTGATAAATTTCAATTCTGGCAACCTATAACGCACATGTTCATGCACGGAAGTCCTATGCATATTTTCTTTAATATGTTTGCATTGATTTCTTTTGGTAGCGCATTGGAGCATTTTTGGGGAGCTAAGAAATTTCTATTTTTCTATTTATCTTGTGGATTAGGAGCTGCTTTGATTCATTCGGGCGTTAATTATTATGAAATTCATACACTTCTAGATCAATTACAAAATTCAGCGATAACTTCAGCAGATATTCATACTATTTTAAACACCGATTTTGTTAGCGGAAATCAGTTTCAGGGACAATTGTTGTATGAAAATGCACAAGCTACTTTTGATAAATTAAATTTAAATGGAGATGATTTTAAAATTTTATTTGATGCTGCAATAAAAAATCAAACCGCTGCCGTGGGAGCTTCAGGTGCTATTTACGGATTATTAGTAGCTTTTGCCTTTATGTTTCCTAATGCCGAGTTGATGATGATGTTTATTCCAGTTCCTATTAAAGCTAAATATTTTGTACCTGTGATTGTATTGTTAGATTTGTTCTCGGGTGTAACAGGATTTAGTCTTTTTGGAGGAAATATTGCCCATTTTGCCCATGTAGGTGGTGCTTTAATTGGTTTTATTATGATGTGGTATTGGAAGAAAAATCAGTTTGATCAAAACCGTTGGGATAGATAAGTTTTTTAGAAAAAAGAATAAAGAACAAAGAGAAAAGATGAACATTTTAGACGATTTAAAACTACAATACAGAACAGGTGGCATGGTGCAAAAGTTAATCTTTTGGAACATCGGTTTCTTCTTGTTTTCGTTGGTGTTTTTTTATAGTTTTTCTGTTGGGAAATTTCAAATTCCAACATGGATTGCTTTGTCGTCTGATCTTGGTAATTTAGTTAGAACGCCTTGGACATTAATTACGTTTAATTTTTTTCATGCTAAGTTTTTACATTTATTTTTTAATTTGTTAGTGCTTCATTTTGCAGGAAGATTGTTTTCAACATATTTTACAGATAGACAATTGCTTGGTGTTTACATTTTAGGTGGTGTTTTCTCTGGAATTATATTTGTGCTTTCCTATATTCTAATTGGGAAATCAGGTTTGCTGGTTGGAGCTAGTGGTGCTATTATGACAATTTTGCTTAGCGTTACGACTTATGCACCCTTTATGTTGTTGCGTATTCCATTGATTGGAATTGTGAAGCTATGGCATGTCACATTTGTTATTTTATTACTAGATTTAATTCAGTTGCCTTTAGATAACACAGGCGGACATATAGCGCATTTAGGTGGTGCACTTTTTGGTTTTCTTTACGTTAAGTTATTACAATCGGGAACCGATTTAAGTAAAGGAATTTTGTTTGTTTTAGATTTCTTTGCGAATCTTTCTAAACCAAAAAAGAAAACCCCATTTAAAAAAGTACATCGCAATACAACAAAAAAAGTAGTAAATTCGTTCTCAGAAAAAGATATTACACAAAAACAGATTGATGATATTTTAGATAAAATTAGTAAATCGGGTTATGATAGTCTAACTAAAGAGGAAAAAGAATTTCTTTTTAAAGCTGGAAAATAAATGCAGAAACAGTCATGGTTAAGCAAAATAATGTTTTTTTTTAATACAGTACTTACTGTATTGACGTTTCTTGCGTATTTATTACCTTTCTTAGCGCCTAAAGCCTTTCCTTTTTTAAGTGTATTGTCGCTAATTCTTCCCTTCTTTTTGATTTTGAATTTCTTCTTTTTTGTTTTTTGGTTGTTACAACTAAAAAGACAAATGTTACTTTCAGGATTATTATTGTTGCTTGGAATTACCTTTATTAATCGTTTTTATAAATTTTCGGAAACCAATCTTCAAGTGGAAGAAGGCGACTTTACTTTAATGAGTTATAATGTCCGTCTTTTTAATTTGTACGAATGGCTTCCGCAAGGCGATGTGCCTGAACAAATTTCAAAATTAATTGATGAAAAGCATCCTGATATCTTGTGTTTACAAGAGTTTTCGCCTAACGATAAAGTGTCAGTAAAAAAATACCCACATAGTTTTGTAAAGTTATATGGTGGAAAAAATAAATATGGTCAAGCCATTTATTCCAATTACAAAATGATTGAGAAGGGAGAAATTCAATTTCCTAATACAAGCAATAATGTTATTTATGCGGATGTTTTAAAAGGTAAAGATACGTTACGAATTTATAGTATGCACCTGCAATCTATTAAAATCAGTACCGATATACACGAAGATCTTAATCAAGAAAAATCAAAGTTTATTTTTATGCGAATTAGTGAAGCATTTACGCTTCAACAGCAACAAGCAGAAATTATTAAAAAACACTTTGATGCGTGCAAGTACCCAAAAATTATCTGTGGTGATTTGAATAATAGTGCTTTCTCTTACGTGTACAGAACGGTGAAAGGAGATATGAAAGATGCTTTCGAACAAGCAGGAACTGGTTTTGGAAAGTCGTATAATTTTAAATATTATCCAGCCAGAATTGATTATGTTTTCGTTGAAAATAATATCGAGGTGAAAGAATTTACTTCTCTAGATTCTTTTGTTCAAAGCGATCATTTTCCACAATTAACAAGATTAAATCTAGTTCAAAAAACAGAAGAATAATTTAAATCTTTTGATTTTTCAGATAATCCACAGCGTATCTTCCTTCATTAAAAAGCAAGTCTAAAATGCTTAAGTTGTTGATAAAACCATGTTTTTCTTCAAATACTTGCGTGTATTCTTCTAATTGTGTAATGTCTTTCTTTCCGTTTGCTAAATGTCGGAAATCTTTAAAATTAGGAACATCATGAAAAAATTCCGTTGTCTTATTTGTTTGGATAGTAATTCCTAAAGACTCGTTTACCAATTCAAAAACTTCCAAATTCAAGTCCATCAAAAACTCATGTTTTTTTTCGAATAATGGACGGAAATCATCTTCAAAATATTCAAAAAAAGGGGAAGTTCTATAAGCAGCTTCTAGCGATTTAAAATGGTTTTTCTGCCAACCAAAATCATTTTCGATACGAACATTTTTATACTTTTGATGTTTGTCTTTTGAGTGCTTTACAGGAATATTTAACAATTGAATTCCGTTTGGACTATAAATATACATCCTATTCCTGTTCGTTTGTTTTTGGAAATTGTCTTCCATTTCAAACGTTACCGAATCCGCCTGAAGCATCGCTACGTAATGACTAATTGATGGAAAATAAGTTGGATGTATAAGAATGTTGTTCATGATAAATTATTGTTTTTAAAAACACGAATTTCACTAATCATCACAAGTTATTTCGTGCTAATTAGTGAAATTCGGTTAAAATTATATTAAGCTTTTTCTTTCTTTTTCTTCTTTTTTCTGAAGTAATCAAAAGCAAAATAACCTGCTAAAGCAATTAAGAAAAATTGGAAATACGATTTTGGCTGACCATCACCGCTAACTGTAGTGAATAATCTATCCCAACGAATGCTCCAATTTTTGATTCCATCGTTGATTCCATCGATACTCATCCAAATGAAAATTGGTTTTCCAACAATGTGATCTGCTGGAACAAATCCCCAATAACGAGAGTCTAAGGAATTGTGACGGTTATCTCCCATCATCCAATAATAATCTTGTTTAAAAGTATAAGAAGTTGCAATTTGTCCGTTGATACGAATTTCATCTCCGTTTACTTTCAAGTCATTTCCTTCGTATTCACCTATAACTTTTTTATAAAAAGGTAAAGTTTCTTTATTTAACTCAACTGTTTTTCCAGCTTCAGGAATGTATATAGGACCTAAGTTATCGACATTCCAATCTTTTGTTCCGGGGAAAATAGATTTATCAGTTTCTTTATGAATGATGCGTTCTACTTTTGTTAATCCAGGGATATTTCTTAATCTATCTACTGAGGCTTGTGGTAAAGCGCTAAAAATTAAAGTGTCTTTTGCAATTTGTCCAAAAGCATCTGTTATGTGAAGTTCTTTTTTAATGTAATCTAAATCAACGGGTGTTTTACCATCCCAAGCGACTTTGTATGAATACTGAGGTTTTGCTCTTTCAGGAAGAATCGATTCTTTTCCGTTAATAAAAATGATACCATCTTTAATTTCAATTTTATCACCAGGAATAGCGGTGCAACGTTTTACGTAGTTGGTTTTTTTATCGATAGGTTTATCATATCTTTTATCTGCCGCTTTGTACATGTGAAACAAAGTGTCTGCAGGCCAGTTAAACACTACAATGTCATTACGTTCTATTTTTTGTAAAGCAGGAAAACGAAAATAAGGTAATGAAGGTTTTGCTAAATATGATTTTGTTTTAATAATTGGTAAAGTGTCATGAACCATCGGGGCAGCTATAGGTGTCATAGGTGTTCTGGCTCCATAATGGAATTTACTCACAAATAAAAAGTCACCTATTAGTAAAGATTTTTCTAATGATGAAGTTGGGATAGTATAAGGTTGAATAAAATAAGTATGAACTAAAGTTGCAACAACAATAGCAAACGATAATGAACCTAAAGTATCCATAGTTTTGTTAGGTGGAGTCAAATCACGATTCGCGTGATAAGTGGTCTCTTGTGTGTAATTTACATAAGCAATGTAAAGTCCAAGAGTAACAACTCCTAAAACCATATCAACCGTTGATTTTTTACCAAAAGTTCGTAAGGTTTCAATCCAAATTATTGGAAATAAAAACAAATTGATAACTGGAATAAAAAGGAGTAAAATCCACCATTTTGGACGGTTGATGATTTGCATTAATACAATTCCGTTGTAAACTGGAACAAATGCTTCCCATGCTTTTCTACCTGCTTTTACGTATAATTTCCAAGTTCCAATTCCGTGAATTACTTGAATGAATAAGATAAAGATTAACCAACCTGATATTTCCATTTTTAATATCGTTTACTTGTTAAATTTTATAATTGTTTTATTTTGAGGTTAAACCCAAAACATCTTTCATGTTAAAAATCCCTTTTTTACCTACTAACCATTCAGCAGCAACAACAGCTCCTAAAGCAAAACCTTCACGACTATGAGCGGTGTGCTTGATTTCAATTTGATCCACTTCACTGTCATAGAAAATACTATGAGTTCCAGGAACATTTTCGATACGCTTTGCTTCAATATGAATTTCGTTGCTAATTGGAGTTTCTAGTGTCCAATTCGCATAGTCTGTATGTTTGATAACACCTTCTGCTAATGTAATGGCTGTTCCACTTGGAGCATCTAATTTTTGAGTGTGATGAATTTCTTCCATTGAAACGTTGTATTGCTTCAAGTTAGCCATCATTTTGGCTAAATATTCATTCAATTCAAAAAACACATTTACACCTAAACTAAAATTAGAAGCATAAATAAAACTACCGTTTTTTGCTTCGCACAATTGTGCCATTTTCGGGTAATCTACTAACCAACCTGTAGTTCCTGAAATAACAGGAATTGCGTTATTTAAACATTCAGAAATATTTTCAACTGCGCTATCTGGAACACTAAAGTCGATAGCAACATCAGCATTTAATAATCCTTCGAATGTGTTATTTTGATCTTTTTTTAATACGATTTCATGACCTCGTTCTAAAGCTATTCTTTCAATAACTTTTCCCATTTTTCCGTATCCTAAAAGTGCAATTTTCATAATAGTTAGTTGTTAGGTTTGATATTATGTTACCTAATATTTTGTTAAAAACTGTACGTTAATGTCATACCATAGTTGAATTTATAATCCATTTGATTTTGATTCATGTCAGGTTTTAACGAAAGATTATCATTAACATTAAATTGCATTAAATGGGCATCAATATTTGCGTCAACAATGTTTAAAATATAAATTCCAGCGGTTATTAAAGCCGATAAATCTCTATTTCTTTGATGAAATTTTTGAGCACGAATTAATCTATCATTGTCTAATCCACCATAAATAGGATGATTAGGGTTTGAAGTACCATCTAATCTTCTTTTATATTCGTCTCTATAATCATGGTATTTGTTTTGATTCCAAGTATAGGAATATATACCCAATCCAAGTCCAATATAAGCTAAAGGTATTTTCCAGTATTTTTTGTTATAAGCTTGTCCAAGTCCTGGAACTAAAGCCGAATAAAAAGCCGCTCTAGCAGGACGATTAGGGTCAATAACAGCTTTAACTGTATCTTGTGTTATTAATGTCATTTCCTCTTGTGCTCTTCCTTTAAAACTTAGAAAAAGACAAGTCAAAATAAATATGTAGTGTAGCTTTCTCACTAAGAATTGATTAGTTTCAAGATACGATTAAAGTCTTCTTCAGAGTGAAATGGAATCGTTATTTTACCTTTTCCGTTACCCGCTACTTTAACGTCAACTTTTGTTCCGAAATAGTTAGAAAACGCTTTTTTCTCTTCCTCTTTTACGTCAAATGAGTTACCTTTTGCAGGTTTAGCCGTTTTTGGTTTTAAACTATCTTGGTAATTTTTTACCAAAGCTTCTGTCTCTCTAACAGAAAGATTTTGCGTTACTACTTTGTGATAAATATCGCTTTGAACATCGTGATTATCAATGTTAATCAACGCTCTTCCGTGTCCCATCGAAATAAAACCATCTCGCATTCCTGTTTGGATGATTGGGTCTAATTTCAATAAGCGTAAATAATTGGTAATTGTAGAACGTTTTTTACCAACGCGCTCACTCAATTCTTCTTGAGTCAGGTTGATTTCATCGATTAATCTTTGATATGAAATGGCTACCTCAATAGGATCTAAGTCATGACGTTGGATGTTTTCCACCAAAGCCATAACCAATGATTCATTATCATTAGCTAAACGAATGTATGCTGGAACCGTTTTTAATCCGATTAATTTAGAAGCTCGCAAACGACGTTCTCCCGAAATCAATTGGTATTTATTGAACTCTAATTTTCTAACAGTAATAGGTTGAATTACGCCTAATTCTTTAATCGATTTGGCTAATTCTTGTAAGGTTTCTTCGTTGAAATTCGTTCTTGGTTGAAATGGATTAATTTCAATCGATTCGATATCTAATTCAATAATATTTCCTACAACTTTATCTGCGTTTTTATCCTCAACCGATTTAATGTCGTTTTCCGGATCTTTCAATAAAGCCGATAATCCTCTTCCTAAGGCTTGTTTTTTTACCGCTTTTGTCATCTTACTCTATTATTGATTTTTCTTAATAATTTCTTCTGCTAAGTTCAAATAATTAGAAGCACCTTTACTCGTAGCGTCATAATTAATGATACTTTCTCCAAAACTTGGAGCTTCACTTAATTTGATATTTCTCTGAATTACCGTTTCAAAAACCATATCGTTAAAGTGTTTTTGAACTTCTTCAACCACTTGGTTTGATAAACGTAAACGAGAATCGTACATAGTTAACAATAATCCTTCAATATCTAAATTTGGATTGTGTATTTTTTGCACACTTTTAATCGTGTTTAATAATTTTCCTAAACCTTCTAAGGCAAAATATTCACACTGAATTGGAATAACTACACTATCAGCAGCAGTTAAGGCATTCAATGTTAGCAATCCTAATGAAGGAGCACAATCAATTAAAATATAATCGTATTTGTCTTTCACGCTTTCCAATGCCGTTTTTAGCATGTACTCGCGATTTTCTTTGTCTACTAATTCAATTTCGATAGCCACCAAGTCAATATGAGCCGGAATTACCGAAACATTTGGTGCTGTACAAGAAACTGTAGCTTCTTCTGGTGTTGCACTGTGTTCTAAAACTTGGTATGACCCAATTTCCACACTTTCTACATCGATTCCTAAGCCCGAACTCGCGTTAGCTTGTGGGTCAGCATCGATTAAAAGTACTTTTTTTTCTAAAACACCAAGAGAAGCTGCTAAGTTAACTGATGTAGTTGTTTTTCCTACACCACCTTTTTGATTGGCAATTGCAATGATTTTACCCATTTGATTATTGAAAATTTTAAGCCGTAAAAATACAATTATTTATGGTTTTTTCAAGTCAATTTTGTTAACAATGGGTTAAAGTGTAACTTAACTGATTTAGAGACAGAAAAATACCGAAATAAAAATATTTTGAAGCCACACTTTAGGCGTTTTTTAGAGGTCGTTTCCCGCTTTCCGTTACAATAATTTTGCAAAAGTTTTTTGACTTTTACAAAATGGATTTTCACTACAATCGGGGCTACAATCAATCGTTTGTGAATAAAAAACAAAAACACGAAGATAATTCGTGTTTGGATGTTTATTAATCACGCTTTGGCGTATTTTTTTTAGTTCGTTTTTCTTCTTTTTTCTCTTTTGCGGTTTTCAAAGGTTCTTTCTTTGCTGTTTTCTTCGCGTCTTGACTTTTTGCCATAATAGATAGTTTTTAGTAAATGTAAGCTAAAAAGTAACATTAAAACTAAAATCCTAAATCTTATTCAGTTTTTCAGCCGCCACCATCAAAGTTTCATCCGTTTTGGCAAAACAAAAACGAAGCATGTGTCTGTCCGTAGCATCATTATAAAAAACTGAAATCGGAATAGAAGCCACACCGTGATTTACAATCAATTCTTTAGCAAAATCCACATCGTTTTTATTCGAAATTTGGTTGTAATTCACCACTTGAAAATAGGTTCCATCGCAAGGCATTAACTCAAAACGGCTGTTTTTAATTAGGTTTTGGAACAAATCGCGTTTGCGTTGGTACATATTCGAAACTTCAGTAAAATCAACTACATCCAAATATTCTGAAATAGCGTGTTGCGAAAAACTATTCACGCTAAACACCAAAAACTGATGCACTTTCTTTATTTCGAACATTAGATGTTCAGGAGCAATTAAATAGCCCACTTTCCAGCCCGTAACATGCAACGATTTTCCAAAAGACGAAGCAATAATGGTTCGTTCTACTAATCTCGGACGTGTATTAAACGAAATATGAGGTTGTGAAAATGTAATGTATTCGTACACTTCGTCTCCCAAAATAAGAATTTGAGGATGTTTTTCTAAAATGGTTTCTAAAGCTTCAAAATCTTGTTCGGTCCAAATTCTTCCCGTAGGATTGTGTGGATTATTGATGACAATCATTTTGGTTTTAGTAGAAATTACGCTTTCAATTCGGTTGAAATTTGGGGTGTAATCATCATTCAATGAAACACGAACTGGTTTTCCACCAGCAACTAAAACCGAAGGTTCGTAACTGTCATAACTTGGATCTAAAATCAACACTTCATCACCATGATTCACAAACGTGTTAATCGCTGTAAAAACGCCTTGTGTAGCGCCAGCGGTAATCAATAGTTCAGTTGTGGTATTGATTTTTCTACCGTATTGTTTTAACGTTTGATTCGCAATTTTTTCCAATAACGAAGGTAAACCCGCCATTGGGGTATATTGGTGAATATTTTCTCGAATAATGCGCTCCGAAATTTGCAACAAACGCTCGTCTTCGGGGAAATTTGGAAATCCTTGCGATAAATTAATAGCTCCGTGCTCGTTCGCTAATTGCGACATTACAGAGAAAATACTGGTGGTGATATTAGGTAGTTTTGACATGAGATAATTTAGTGGAAACGAAAATGCGATTTAAATTTAGCTATATTGTTAATAATTTTCTTGTGTATAATGAATTAACCACATAGAAACATAGATAAAAAGATAGTTATAGTCAATTCATTGTTACACATAGCTATGTTTTCTTTTGCAAAGTGAAACGACTTTTATAGTCTAATACCACCTATGTTTCTATGTGGTTTAAATTTTAAAAAGTAAATTCAAGTTAATTTTTTATTTCTTCAAAAATATAAAAAATACACACGCTCAAATTTCTTCAAATTACTTTATTTTGTGATTTAATTCTGAGATTTTGAAGATAATCATATTAACACCGATGGAAATTGAACGCGAAAAAGTCCTAAACGCTTTAGCTCGAATTCCCAATTTGAATCATACGTACGAAGTAATCGTTTCCGGAATTGGTCGTGAAAGTACGGCTAAGGCGATGATGCAAATGCCACCACACGATATTTGTGTGTTAATGGGTTTTGCAGCTGTAGTAGGAAAAGAAGCCCATTTGCCTGATTATTTACATTTAGGAAAACCTATCGAAATTACCAATGCTTCGCTATACGGTTACGAAGGCGGCTTGTTTGAAAACGGAAAACCCATTATCACCGAAAAGCCAAAACTAAATTTACCTTGTTTGTCTTCTTTAACTTCTGATAAGTTTGTAAGAACAACCGATTTAGCCGAAAAAACGGTTGTAAATATGGAAGATTACACGTTTAAATATTTGAAGAAACCACAAGATTTTATCGTGCGCATCATCTCCGATTTTTTACCTCACGAAACCGAAATCGACTTTTTTGAAGAAGTAAAAGGGATTGATTTTTTGGAGGGAGTGATGGCGGTGGATGGTTTTAAAATTGATAATTATTCTTCAATAATAAAATTATAAAATGAATTGGTTTTCATGATATCTATTTTGTAATTATTTTCATCTTCTTTAATTATAATTACACTATCATAATCTAAATTAATTAACATTTCAATTGTAACGAGTTCACCTTCTTTTAGTTGAAGAGCCTTTCTTAATAACCAATCACCTAAACCTTTATTTGATTTAGTCATAAGGCCTTTTCCTTTGTTAATCCTTTTTCCGTTTATTTCAATAATAGCTGTTTGGCACATACTAGCTTCAAAAGATTCTCCGTTTGGTAAGTGAAGATTAAAATGATTTTTATCACTTTCGATTGGGGGAAAAAAATCTGGATATTTATGATGAATTATTGCTGGTACAGGTATATATACTTCATTAACATTTCTTTTTCTTCCTCCAGCATTCCATTGATTCAAGCCACTATGTTCAAAAACAAATTTCTTATTTTCTTTTATTCCATAAAGAGGTAGAATAACATAATTTAATCCTTTGACTAAAATGTCTTTAGAAGATTTTAAATCTTTGTTTTCAAAAAGCTCAAGAATTAATGAATAGGGATCATCTATAATATCAATAGGTAATTTAAAAACATTCTCAGGTATAATGAATTTTCTAAAAAGAGTACTTTTAGAGTAACTATATGAATAAAAGTTTTTTCCATCATCAAATGACCATCCAGCTTTTGTCTTTGTTATATTGTTAATATTGTCAATATCAATTAAATCATAATCCGTTTCATATAGTAGAAGCTGTTTTTCTTTTCTCGCAACAATGTGGTAAATTGAATTTTCAGTATTGTAAAGTCTTGAAGCAAGTTTAATTCTATCATTCCTATATTCAGCTAACTTGTAAACTAATTCTTTTTCTTGAAGATTATTAATTATTTTTGAAAGTGATGGAAATTCTGCTATTTTCTCATTGCTATTTGAAGAAGGACATACAAAAGTTTTTAGACCAATTCCTATGGAATTATATTTTGCATCAAAAGCTGTATCAGAACGTGATAAATTTCCCGCATCAAAACTTCTACAGAATATATTTTCAGCAACACGATAATTTATAAATGGAACTGAACTTTCACTAAATAGTCCAGAAAGTTTTGAAACTGCTGAAAGTAGTTTCAAATAATTTCCTTTTTTTTCTATATCTATTTCTGCAAATGATTTCATAAAATCTTAATTATCTGGTTAGCAATTCTTTCAATTAAAGGAGTTGTCACAGAATTACCTGCTTGCATATATAATTTGCTATTTGCAATATTAGGTAAGATGTATTTTTCAACTGGATATCCTTGAAATGCAAAACATTCTTTTGGAGTTAGTTTTCTTATTCCATAATCATCTAAAACTAAAGGAACATTATGACCACCAGAACCCATATTTGCAGTTAATGTTGGACATAAATTACTTTTGTTTTCTCTAACATAAACTCTTCTCCATTGATAAATTGTATCTTTTGAAGTCATCGTTTTCTTCAATTCAGGATAATATTGATGATCTTTTTTATAATACAAATTATCATCTTGCTTTCCTTTTTCTAATATATCACGAATAGTTTTTGTAAGAGGAATAGGTTCAGGGAATTTGAACTCATGATGGTTTTGTACTTGATTTGGGTCAAAAGCAACAATAAATATTCTTTCTCTATTTTGAGGAATATTCGCATGAGTTGCAGAATTTAGAACCTTTGTGCAAGCTTTATAGCCTAATTTTTCTTCTAAAATTTCAAGAATAATTTTGAAAGTATTTCCTTTATCATGAGAAACAAGATTCTTAACATTTTCTAAGAAAACAACTTTAGGTCTTCGAGTTTCAATAATTTTTTCTAAATCAAAAAACAATGTTCCTCTTGTATCGTGAAATCCTTTTTGATAGCCTGCAATTGAAAATGCTTGGCAAGGAAATCCAGCACATAAAACATCAAATTCTTTAGGAATATAGTTTTTAGTTACATCTTTGGTAATATCTCCAAATGGTACTTCTCCAAAGTTAGCTTGGTATGTAATTTTTGCGGCATCATTCCATTCACTTGTGTATACACATTTACCTCCAACATTTTGCAAGGCTATTCTAAAACCACCAATTCCGGCAAATAAATCTATAAATTTAAAAGTATAATTTTCTGGAGTTGGAAAAGGGACATCTTCAATTTCAAAAAGTAATTGTTGTAATGCTACATCAGAAACTAACGATAAGTTTTCCTCTTGATTTTTATATTCAATAATCTGATTTAAATATTCTGTTGCTTTTTTTTCAAAATGAGATTTTACTCCATTTCTATAATTATGCAAGTAATGAGTTAATACAGCTTTTCTATTATCGTCTTCTTCTACAAAACGAATTTTAAATTTTTTCCCGTCAAATTCATCTATTGATATCGTCTCTTTCATCATCATTTCTTAAAATTTTTATCATTGAAAAACGTTGTAAAATCACTTTCTAAAGCACAAATTATTTTCTCCATAATTTCTATGGAAACATTTCTTTTGCCTTTCTCAATATCAGAAATATAGTTTCTGTCAACATTGGAAATATTAGCTAAATGCTCTATTGAAAAGTTTTTTTCTTCTCTAAGAGTTTTAACTTTTTGACCAAATTTTTCTTTAATATTCATGGTTATAAATTTATTGTTATGCTTACAATTGACCCGCTTACAATTGTAAGCATGATTTCTATAGTTGTTAACAAATTTTTACGCATAAAAAAACACCAACATTTCTGCTGGTGTTTTTTATTTATTTAGATGCTGAAACAAGTTCAGCATGACAAGTTTTCATCTACTCCTCCAATAAAACCTCTAAAATCGTAATCGCGGCATCGCTAATTTTAGTTCCAGGACCAAAAACGGCTACAGCTCCGGCGTCGAATAAGAATTGGTAGTCTTGTGCTGGGATAACACCACCCACAATTACCATAATATCTTCTCTTCCGTATTTTTTTAGTTCTTCGATAACTTGTGGTACTAAGGTTTTGTGTCCCGCTGCTAAAGAAGAAACACCTAAAATGTGTACGTCGTTTTCCACCGCTTGTTTCGCTGCTTCTTGTGGCGTTTGGAATAAAGGACCAATGTCTACATCAAAACCCACGTCGGCATAACCTGTTGCTACTACTTTCGCTCCACGATCGTGACCGTCTTGTCCCATTTTTGCAATCATAATACGAGGACGACGCCCTTCTTTCTTCGCGAAAGCATCGGCTAATTGTTTTGCTTTTTCAAAACTTTCGTCGTTTTTAATTTCTTTACTATACACGCCGCTAAAACTTCTAATTTGTGCTTTATATCTTCCGAAAACTACTTCTAATGCATCGCTAATTTCGCCTAATGTAGCTCTGTTTCGTGCTGCTTCTACGGCTAAAGATAGTAAATTTTCACCACCATTTTTAGCGCTTTCGGTTAATTTTGCTAAACATTCGGCAACTTTAGCGTTGTCACGAGTCGCTTTAATTTGTTCTAAACGTTCAATTTGTTGTTTGCGCACCATTTGGTTGTCCACATCCAAAATATGTAACGGATCTTCTTTTTCCAAACGGTATTTGTTCACCCCAACAATAATATCTTGTCCACTGTCGATACGGGCTTGTTTACGCGCAGCAGCTTCTTCAATTCGTAGTTTTGGAATTCCTGCTTCAATGGCTTTTGTCATTCCGCCTAATTCTTCTACTTCTTCAATTAAAGCCCAAGCTTTTTCAGCAATTTCTGCTGTTAAACTTTCTACATAATAACTTCCTGCCCAAGGGTCAACCGTTTTACAGATTTTAGTTTCTTCCTGTAAAAAGATTTGGGTATTACGAGCAATTCGAGCTGAGAAATCAGTTGGTAAAGCAATTGCTTCGTCTAAAGCATTCGTGTGTAACGATTGTGTTCCTCCAAAAGCTGCGGCTGCTGCTTCAATAGCAGTTCGAGCCACGTTGTTAAAAGGATCTTGCTCCGTTAAACTCCAACCCGAAGTTTGGCAATGCGTTCTTAAAGCCAACGATTTTTCGTCTTTTGGGTTGAATTGTTTCAATAGTTTTGCCCAAAGCATACGACCGGCACGCATTTTCGCAATTTCCATAAAATGATTCATTCCAATCGCCCAGAAAAAAGAAAGGCGAGGAGCGAAGGTGTCAATATCCATTCCCGCAGCTAAACCAGTGCGAATGTATTCCAAACCGTCTGCTAAAGTGTACGCCAATTCAATATCTGCAGTAGCTCCCGCTTCTTGCATGTGGTAACCCGAAATCGAAATCGAGTTGAATTTCGGCATGTTTTTACTTGTATATTCAAAAATATCTGCAATAATTTTCATCGAAGGTGTTGGTGGATAAATATAGGTATTTCGCACCATGAATTCCTTCAAAATGTCATTCTGAATTGTTCCCGACAATAGGTTAGGAGCAACGCCTTGTTCTTCTGCAGCTACGATGTAGAATGCCATAATTGGTAAAACCGCACCATTCATCGTCATCGAAACCGACATTTCCCCTAACGGAATTTGGTCGAAAAGTACTTTCATATCTTCCACCGAGTCAATCGCAACTCCAGCTTTACCAACATCACCCACTACTCGTTCATGGTCAGAATCGTAACCTCTGTGTGTAGCTAAATCGAAGGCAACGGATAAACCTTTTTGTCCAGCGGCAAGATTTCTTCTGTAAAAAGCATTACTTTCTTCCGCAGTTGAAAATCCCGCATATTGACGAATAGTCCATGGTCGGCGTACGTACATGGTAGCGTAAGGTCCGCGTAAATTGGGTGCAAAACCTGCTCCAAAACCAAGGTGTTCTAAATCGGAAATATCTTCTTTAGAATAGGTTGGTTTAACTTCAATTCCTTCTGCAGTTGTAAACTTTTGTTCCAAGTTTAACGTTTGAGGTTTCAAGTTTTTGGATTTCTCCAAAGTTAAATGTTGTATATCTTTTCTCATTGCTTTTGCAATTAAAATATTTTGTTGATTCTGCTGTTTCTCGATGTATGAAGAACAGCTTTAATCACTATTGTTTCATTATCAATACTAAAATGAATTAGATAAGGGAAAGTTTTTAATAAAACTACTCGGATTTCATCATATCTAATTTGGTATCGAAATGGATTTTCTTTTATTTGTTTAACACTATTATTAAAAGAATTAGCAAATCTTTTTGAAAGCATTGGATTGATGTTTTTATACCAAGCGATACTTTCTCGAACATCGGATTTAGCTTCTTCTAGAATTAAAATCTTAAAGTTCATCTCCAAGTTCTTTTAAAAAATCCTCGTAGTCTGTTGCGCTTTCTGGATTCTTTAAGTAATTTTCGGTTCGTTCTCTAACTTCATCAATTTGCCATTGCGGAATTTGATATTCCTTGGAAGTTGGAAGAATAATCACTTCTACTTCTTCAGCATTGAAATCTTCAGGCAAAGTGATGTTTACTTGATGATTTTTTACTTTTACAAATCTTCTAATTGCTTCCATGGTCTTCTTTTTCTGTAAGTTACTAAATTATTCCGAAGCTAATCGTTCCTTTACTAATTTTTTATCAACTTATTTATTGCTACACAGTAAGGTAGAAAAAAAAATAATATTGATAGCATAATTATTAATATTGAGATTAAAAATTTTTTCAAGTTCTTGTAAGTAATTCCGACTGCTAGGTATGTTAAGCCTACAACGATAAGAATTATTGAAATTAACCAAGAAATGAAAAATAAAGTTCCCATAATTATTCCGAAGCTAATCGTTCTTGTTCTAATTTTTCAGCCAAACGTTTTTCGATGATTGGTGTGATTAATGTTTTTCTGGCGTTTTGTTTCACGAAAGGATACAATTCCAAGTCGTTTTTCATTTGGTCGTTTTTGTTGGGATACTTGTTGGTTCCTAATAAAACTTCTTTTCCTGAATCGAAAAGTTCTTGTTCTTTTTGAGCGCTTTCGTTGATTTTTCTTTGAATTGTTCCATCGATTAATTGCGAAATCAAACCGCCATTTTTCTCGATGTCTTTGAATAATTCTAAAGCTTTTTCGGCTAATTGTTCTGTTAAAGTTTCAATGTAATAAGCACCATCTGCAGGATTATTCACTTTATCAAAATAACTTTCGTGTTTTAAAACTAATAATTGGTTTCTTGAAATTCTATCGCCAAACTCATTGTCTTTGTGATAGATAGCATCATAAGCTAAATTGGCAATAGCATCAGCTCCACCAAGAATTGCACTCATACATTCCGTAGTCGTACGCAACATGTTCACATTGTAATCGTATAAGGTTTTGTTACGTTTTGTTGGAGTTGCGATGATATGACAATCGAAATTCTGATTGTATTCTGATGCTAATGTGTTGAATAATATTCGTAAGGCTCTAAGTTTTGCGATTTCAAAAAAGTAATTCGTTCCAACAGCAACTTCAATTGTAATCGGTTGGTTGATAGCTGAAATTCTATTGAAATATTCGTTTGCATGTGCTAAAGTGTAAGCCAATTGTTGTACGATATTCGCACCAGCGTTTTGATAAATTCCGCTTGAAATGGTTAAAAATGGAACAGTTGTTTTTGAAGCAATTGTATTAAGCTTTTCAAAATCTTTTTCAAGGTTTTCAAACCAATTGCCATCTTTTGCTAATTGTCCGATTGGATCATTTTGAATAAAGATGTTAGCTTTACTTTTTGTAGTGAAATCATTGATTTTATTCGAAAATTCTACAGAAAGAAAAGGTAAATTGAAATAATAATTCACGTTTTCTAACGGAAGATTTTGCATCAATTCTTCAATTGAAACGGCATCATTTTCTAATGTAAAACGAATACTTTCAGCTCCTCTTTGTAATGTTTCTAGCGCACGAGCATTCGATTTTTTCACATCGTGAACAAAAATATTTTGAACGATTGCAAAAGGTTTTGAAGGAGTGATTGCATCAAGATTTACCGCAGTTTCATCATTGTGATAAAACGGTTTTACTTTAATCCCTTCTGGACTTTCCCAAACTAAGGTTTCGTTATAATCAGCACCTTTTAGTTCATATTGAATTTGTTGCTTCCATTGTTTAGAAGAAACGGCTTCAAAATCGGAAAATAAATTGTTGTTAGCCACGAATTATCTATTTAATTGTTACTAGTTGTTTTTTCGGCAGCCGCTTTCTTTTCGTCTTCAAATTCGATGATGTAGATGTCTTCGTTATCGCGTTTCATGTAATATTTCTCGCGAGCGTATTTTTCTACACGATCATCATTTTTCAATTCTTTGATTTTTATGCTGTCTTTTTTAATTTCAGTTTTATAGTACTGAATATTATCTTCAATTTCTTCAATTTCCTTATCCAAAACGCGGTGTTCTAAATAAGAGTAATTGTCGAAAAAAAGCATCCAAACAGAAAAAAGAATTAACACCAAAACGTAGCGATTCATTACGAACGCTAAAAACGGATATCTGGCAATTAAATTCTTGATTTTGTTCATTATGCGATTCTTTGATTAATTACGGCGCGCACTACGTCGATAGCAACCGTATTGTATTTGTCATTTGGAATAATAATATCAGCAAATGCTTTAGTAGGCTCGATGAATTGTTCGTGCATTGGTTTTAAAGTGGTTTGATAACGATTCAAAACCTCTTCCATATCACGACCACGTTCTGCAATGTCGCGTTTTAAACGACGAATCAAACGCTCGTCAGAATCGGCATGAACGTAAACTTTAATGTCAAACATGTCTCTTAATTCGGGATTGGTTAGAATTAAGATGCCTTCAACAATCATTACTTTTCTTGGATGTGTGATGACTTTATCGTCAGTTCTGTCGTGAGTTACGAATGAATAAACCGGTTGTTCAATGGTTTTTCCAGCTTTTAAATCTTTAAGATGGGCTACTAACAATTCAAAGTCAATCGCTCTTGGATGATCGAAATTGATTTTAGTACGCTCCTCATAACTTAAATGATGCGTTTCCTTGTAATAGGAGTCCTGAGAAATGATACCAACTTCAGTAGCAGGTAACTCATTCATAATCTGATGAACAACTGTTGTTTTTCCACTTCCGGTACCTCCGGCAATTCCAATAATTAGCATATAAAAGGTTGTCTTGTTTAATTTTAGCAAAAATAGAAATAATATTCTAAGTGTTTTTTGTTTTTGGTTAGAAAGTTTAACGAATAAGTGCTAAAAAAATATAG
>JACCDZ011953481.1_pt1 | contig 55595 bp, 50 predicted proteins | sample 7449551 | NCBI WGS metagenome assembly JACCDZ01 (sample SAMN15323452, study PRJNA562643) | freshwater metagenome | isolation source: river surface water | place: USA:Blue River Watershed | collected 2017-08-18 | reverse complement strand
GTCAACAAAGCCGCAGATGTTCTCTTTATCAAAGAGGATCTATATGAAAAAAATTGCCTTTCAATCTGCAAAGTTTTTAGGATCGATGCTAAACCCTAAGGAAGAGATTAGAAACCGCCATGGAGAGCCTTTAAATGAAATCGCACTAGTTGGACGATCGAATGTCGGAAAATCTTCCCTGCTTAATCACCTGCTAAAACAAAAAGAGCTGGCGCGTGTCTCATCAAAACCTGGAAAAACAGTCACCTTAAATTTCTACAACATTGATGATGCACTCATTTTGGTGGATCTTCCTGGATATGGTTACGCTAGGCGGGCACAATCGGATCAATTGAAATGGAGTGAAGAGATCGATCATTATTTCATGGAGAGAAAAGCTCTCAAGCTCGTGCTGCTTTTGGTCGATAGCCGAAGAGAATTAACAGAAGAAGATGTTCAACTGATTAAGTGGTGTCTCCATCACCAAAAACCCCTGTTACTGATATTTACAAAATCAGATACACTCTCTTCTCAAGAAAAGGCTGCCGTGACAAAAAAAATTGAATCGTTCCATCCCACTGTAACCTCGATCTACTACACAACTAAAGAGGGCAAGTCACGAGATGTTTTAATTTCTAAAATCAATCAAATGCTTGCAGGTTAAAGATGGGGCTTTTAGAAAAAGATACTTTCATCTGCCTCGATTGCGAAACGACAGGGCTTGAACCTAAAACAGATCGTATTATTGAAGTCGCTGTCACCAAGTTTACCTTCTCTGACATTTTGGATAGCTATGAAACGCTCGTTGATCCAGAAATCCCCATTTCTGAAATCTCCATGTCCATCCACCACATCACGCAAGAGATGGTGCAAGGAAAGCCTAAAATCCATGAGGTGCTGCCTAAAGTGATTTCGATGGTTGACTCGCACATTGTCATTGGACACGGCATCCGGATGGATCTTGCATTTTTAGCTGAATCTGCCAAACGTCATGACATTCCAAACCCCTTTGAACGTCTTGTTTTTATCGACACACTCAGGCTAGCTAGACTCTACGGAGAAAGCCCCACAAACTCGTTAGAAAGACTCCGACAACATTTCAATATCGAAGAAGAAGGCGCGCATCGAGCAATGAGTGATGTGATTGTCAATATTCGTGTTTTTCAATATCTCTCAGCCCAATTTAAAACAACCGAGCAGCTTCTTGAGCGGCTCAAAAAACCGATCCTGCTACGCAATATGCCCCTTGGAAAATATAAAGGACGCCCCTTTAGCGAAATTCCGGTCGAATACCTTAAATGGGCTCTTCGCGGTGATTTTGACCAAGATCTTATCTTCTCTATTAAAACAGAACTTCATAGGCGAAATAAGGGAAATCGCTTCGAACAAGCAGGGAATCCTTTTTCAGAGCTTTGACTTCCTGCTTCCTTTCTGGTTATATTGAATTTAATGACAAAGCTTACTCTACAAGACTTGCCTCTTGCCGGGAAAAAAGTATTGATCCGTGTCGATTATAATGTTCCATTGAATAAAGATGGCTCTATTTCAGACGACACTCGCATTCGAGAATCGATTCCAACTATTCAGAAAGCTCTTCAAGATGGGGCTGCTGTCATTTTAATGAGTCATTTAGGACGGCCTGGGTCGAAACAAGATGTACAATTTTCGCTTGGAATCTGTGCAAAAAAACTATCTCAATTTGTTGCAGCTCCTGTTTTTTTTGCAACGGATTGCGTAGGGAAAGATGTCGATAAAATGGTCCAGGACCTTAAAAGCGGGCAAATTCTTTTGCTTGAAAATTTACGATTTTATCCTGCAGAGGAAAACCCCTCCCTTGATCCCAATTTCGCAAAAGAACTTGCAAAGGGTATTGACTACTACGTTAACGACGCCTTTGCCGCTGCCCATCGAGCTCATTCATCGATTTCAGTGATTGAGCAATATTTTCCAGGAAAAGCTGCTATGGGTCTTTTGATAGAAAAAGAACTTAAATTTTTGCAGCCTCTTCTTGAAAACCCGAAGCACCCCTTCTATGTGATTGTGGGAGGCGCAAAGGTGTCATCAAAAATTGGAGTGTTAAAATCTCTCCTTAAGCACGTCGATGCTTTTTTTATTGGGGGAGGAATGGGGCTTACATTCCTAAGAGCACGTGGATTTGAGACGGGTGCTTCACCCGTTGAAACAACGCTTCTTGAAGAAGCCAGGCTTTTTCTTCAAAAAGCTCAAGAACAAAAAATATCTGTTTATCTACCCACCGATCTTGTCATTGCAGACCAGTTCCGGAATGATGCTACCTATAAAACAGTGACTCTGCCAGAAGCTATCCCGCCAGGGTGGATGGGCATGGACATTGGACCTATCACCGCTAGCGCCTGGTGTGAGCAGCTCAAAAAAGCATCAACTATTTTTTGGAATGGACCTCTAGGAGTCTTTGAGTTTCCCCATTTTATAAGAGGAACAGCCCAAATTGCCGAATGCCTAGCGACTTCCGAGGCAACAACAATTGTGGGAGGGGGAGATTCTGTGGCTGCAATTCAAAATTTAGGTTTAGGGAGTAAATTTACTCATCTCTCTACAGGAGGAGGGGCCTCACTGGAATATCTTGAGAAAGGACACTTGCCTGGGATTGATGCATTGAGTGACAAATAAAATATTTAATTAATGATTTAGTATTTCATTGATATAATGGGTCTAACACGTATATAATTTGGGGCGCATGAGTACGAAGCCGTTTGGCACATTGCGTGCCTTCTTATGGCCTGTCTACCGGGAGGAATATCCGAAATTCATCCCGATGTTTTTGATTTCTTTTCTCGTTTGCTTTAACTACTATCTTCTTCGCATTTCAAAAGATGCGGTTTTAATCACCGCTCCCGATTCAGGAGCAGAAGCCATTCCTTTCATAAAGATGTGGGGTGTATTACCTATCGCTCTTTTAATGACGTTTATTTTTACACGTTTTTCTAACTGGCTGAATAGACGCACAATCTTTTACGCGATGATGTGGCTCTTTATTGGTTACTTTGCTGTCTTCACGTTTATCCTCTACCCTAACCGAGATGTCCTTCATCCCAATGCTTTTGCCGATCAATTACAATCCCTTCTCCCTCAAGGCTTTAGAGGCTTTATCGCCATTATACGAAACTGGACTTACTCCACATTCTATGTGATGTCTGAGATGTGGAGCACGATGATCTTGACGATCTTATTTTGGGGGTATGCAAATGACGTCACGACCGTCAAAGACGCAAAAAGATTTTATGGCCTCTTCGGGGTAGGAACTAACCTTTCAGGAGTGATCGCAGGGGCTTTGGCCTCCTACCTATCAACTAAGCCCTTTAATTCTTCAGTTCCGTTTGGATCAACTGCCTGGGATCAGTATATCTTCTACCTAGGCATGATGGTGATTTCTTCTGGCATTCTCTGTATGGGGCTTTATTGGAAAATGAATAGAGACGGTAATGGATATACGGAAGAAACCTTAAAGGCCCACCGGGAAGCGCCTATGAAGATGGGCCTGCGGAAAAGCTTCCAATCTATTTTAAAATCTCCTTACTTAATGCTCATAGCAATTCTGGTGTTTGCTTATAACATCGTCATTAACCTGGCTGAAGTTGTCTGGAAAGATCAGGTAAAGCAGCTTTACCCAATCAATACTGATTTTAACGGCTACATGGCCGATGTCAACTTTTGGATTGCCCTCATTGCAGCTATCATTTCCTTCTTTATCTCCGGAAACTTAATCCGCGCGCTGGGATGGACAAAAAGCGCCCTTATTTCACCTCTCTTGACTCTTGTGACAGGAGGCTTATTCTTTGCTGCACTGCTTCTTCCTAAGGATTCATTTATGGGAATTTGTGTCTCTTTTGGAACAACACCGCTGGCTCTTGCAGCCTTTTTAGGCTCTCTGCAAAATTGTATTCTGCGGGGAACTAAATACAGTCTTGTAGACGCCACAAAAGAGCTCGCCTTTATTCCGCTTTCACAAGCAGCACGCCTTGAAGGAAAAGCTGCTATTGACGGAGTTGGATCACGCCTTGGGAAATCAGGCGGCTCTGCCATTTATCAATTTCTGCTATTTACCTTCGGGACCATTGCAGCAAGCACACCAGCTGTTGCCTTTTTACTCTTCTTTGCGATAGGGGGATGGATTATCTCTGTTCGATCCCTTGGCAAGCAGTTCAATTCCATCACTACCGAGCCCGCTAAAGAAGAACCTTCTACGGCTACAAGTTAAGCAGCATCCCTGCTGAGCTGATCAATGTCGCTTATTGCTTGATGAAACTTTTTGTCATTGGCTTTTTCAATAACATCGATTTCGTTCACTATTTTCTTAATATCCTGTGAAACTTTCATCGGTAATTTGCTTTCATTTGGATAGAGCTGTCTTAAGAAATTTTCGATGTAAACCTTGCAATTAGTATAGGCGGCTGCATACCCAGCAATAGCTTCTGACTTAGCTTGTGGATTACGAGCCCCTTTCCACTGATTCCAATGACGCATCATTTCTTGAACAGCGATCTTTGCAGCTTGCAAATTAGCCTCTATAGAACGATTTTTTTTCATACCCCACCCCTTACCCTCTCTATAACTAGAATAATAAGAAAACAACAATTAAATCAAATTAAAACTTTATGTCTGATAATTAAATTAAACTATAAATGACACAAAAACATAAGACTCAAAGACTGTGCATGATAACGTTTTAAATTAATTATTATTTCTCTTTTTAACCCTATCAGGTATTAAAATAGAGGGGATGGATAATTTAATCGTTTGGATTACAGAGCATGCCCAGCATGCGCATTGGTTCATTTTTATAGCCATTCTGCTGGCCGGCTTTAATATCCCCATTAGCGCTGACGTTTTGATTGTAGGGGCTGCTGTCTTAGCGGCTACGCTGATTCCTCAGCATATCTGGCACCTTTATTTAGCGATCTTTTTAGGATGTTATTTTTCAGCCTGGATTGCTTATTGGTGCGGCCGGCTCCTAGGTACCAGACTTTCCAGATTTCGATGGTTTCAAAAATTTTTTCCCGCAGAAAGAATAGAGAAAATCCAAAAATTCTATAATAGGCACGGGTTATGGACTCTTATTGTGGGACGGTTTATCCCCTTTGGTGTTAGAAACTGCATTTTTATGTCATCTGGCATCAGCAGAGTTTCTTTCTTCCGATTCGCTCTGCAAGATTTACCTGCTTGTTTAATCTGGTCTTCTCTTTCATTCTATCTTTTTTATAGTCTTGGAAAAAATTTTCATACCCTTGTGGCTCACCTAAAAATTGTAAATGTTATTATATTCTTAGCTTTCGGTGTGACGGTAATTACCCTTCTTTGGTATAAGCGAAGGAAAAAAACCGTAGCAGAAAACTTGTAAGGTCCATGTTTAACCTATCAAATAGCTTATCCCTCCTGAGGGCGCCTTTAGCACTTGTTTTTCTTGTAGAAAGCCCAACATTACGTTTGATGGCTATTCTTTTAGCTATGCTCACAGATAGCATTGATGGCTATCTTGCCCGCAGATCGAAAACAACTTCGAGATTTGGAGCCGTCTTAGATCCAGCCATGGATAAGTTTTTCGTCTTTTTTGCTCTTGCCGTCTTGTTTTCAGAAAACAGGATTGAAGTCTGGGAAGCACTGATGATGGTCTCCCGTGACTTTGCGCTATGTCTTTTTGGGCTCTATTTAAGCCTTTCAGGCCTTTGGCAAACCTATGAATTTAGAGCAATTCGATGGGGCAAAATCACAACAGCACTTCAATTTTTTGTACTCGTCGGGTTAACCTATGGATATTCAATGCCAAGCTACTTGTACTATTCATTTGTTGCATTTGCTTTGTTTGGACTGTATGAGCTCTTTCAGTTCAAAAAGCAGTCTTCTCAGCCTTAAGAGATCGTCTTCCAAGATGCAGTCGGAATGGCAAGCTGAACGCCGGCATCTCTAAGAATTGTTTGAAGTTCGAGTAAAATAGTTTGCTGAAATCTGTTAAATATCTCTAGATCAGTAATGGTAGAGTAGGCTTCTACCTCAATTTCACAGGCATAATCTCCAAATGATTTTAGAAAGACATGTACGGGATAGTGCGTATCTATTTGAGGTGTTTTCAAAAGATGATTTTTCATTTTGCCAACAATATCAGAAATTTTGCCGACGTCCTCAAAGCTGATTTTCAAAACTTGTTTGATATGCCGATGACTCATGCGCGATACGTTGATCAAGAGTAGGGTAGAGAAGAAATTGTTAGGAAGATAGACCGGTCTCTTTTCTTTATCTCGGATGGATGTCCGAAACCAGCCGATTTCTTCAATATGCCCTTCAAGGTTTTTTTCAGGCAGATAGATTTGATCTCCTATAATGAAAGGCCTTGTGATATGAAGCATAATCCCGCTGCAAAAGTTAGCCATCACGTCTTTACCAGCAAAACCAATCGACGCTGCTCCAATACTTCCAAAGGCAAGAAGGGGCGCAATATTAACGCCAAAGATCTGCAGGATGATAAGACCTGATAAAACTCCAACAGCAACTGTTGCAAGCTTGCCAACCATATGAATGGTGGTAGAGTCGACTTTTTTCACTTTTTGCGCTAAAAATGAAAGCTCCACTTCTTTTTTCCAGCGGTAAAAAATCCAGGTGATCGTGCTGATGACTGCTGTTTTACGAATAGCATCCAGATATTTAAGAGCAATGGAAATGTTGATATGCTCACTCGTCACATCAATCAAATAAACAGCCCCTAACACCCAAATTAGAACCGAAAGAGGAAGGCGGAAAATTTTCCCAAGCCGCGCTTTCCACCCCTGCCTATTCTTCTGTTCAGTATGCTTGATGGCAATTTTGACCCCATATTGAATGATCAAAAGAGCCGCAATACCTAGTAAACCTTCAACCCACCAAAAATATTTTGAATCCATGCCATTATTATACCAAAATTGAAGAAGAATTTCTACTATTCTCTGAGCGATATACGCTTAACATAGGCAACATTAGGTTGATCTGTTCTTAAGCTAACCCAAAATTGATGAACAATGTACTGAACCAGGGCAGCAACTCTATCCGGCTTATTCACAGCCCATTTTACAACTTTATCTTCAACTTCAAGAGTTGCAACGGCTTGACTGCCTATTTTTATCATAACATTAGATGCCCCAACAAGAGATTCTCCTAAAGCGACAGAAGCTATCTCTTTGTCCTTGTCCATAATTTGATGTATCGTGCTGTTAATCCCTAACATTTTACTGAAAAAACCATCTCTTTTGTATGGAGTATTACTGAGCGACTGAAGATATCTATTTATTTTCATTTTTGTTCTATCGAAAATGAATGGTATATTATTTCTTTCTAATTCTTGAATTTGAAATAAACCATATCGACTCGAAATGACCTGGTTGGATTGCAAACAGACAGCTTTGGCATCTACATCTAATATCATTTTGTCGACAAGGGCCTCTTGAAGAGAATTCATAACAAATACAGCTTTTCTTTTTACCGACTCTATTTTTTTTGATGATAGAATGGATTCTACGGTATGAAAAACTTGATTAATTGTTAAAACACCTCTCTCTCCTTGAGAAAGGCTCGTCACGCTTTTGCAATTCCATGAATAGCGAGCTCCTCCTGCATCTCCATTTAAAGTAATGCCCTGGGCTGTATCGGAGTTTTTCACATGTATGGAAGCGGTTATTGGGGTTTTATAAAAAAGAGCGTAAAAAGTTCCATCGATATGGTAGCTGAATTGCACACCTTTTCCATTCGAAGATTCAAGTGTTAATGGAGCAGGTTTTAACTTCTGATCTTCAATAAACAAAAGCTTGAAATCTGAACGCAGATCAGCTGGCGGATCGTTTTCACCGTCTAAAAAAGTTGATGCCTTAATGAAACGATCTAACCCTTTGAAGTATATTTTTCCTTTTTTAAAGGGAAAGCAATGCTTTGGGACGAGAATAAGATTTTTATGAATCAGTAATGCAGAACCATTGACTTGCCCGTCTGCTGTAAAAATGCAACCAATAGCATTTGCAATTTTCGCAACACGCTTCTGCTTCTTTGGTGATAAAGTTGTTAGGTATTTTTCGTAAGCTAATCGCCCGGTGTGGTTCTGTTGATGTGTCGGTTGTGTCATTGTCGTCCTCCCTGTTTTAAGAAAATCGCAGTATGTTATTGGACAAAGACATTCTTGCAAACAGGAATAGATATGAAGCCCTATCTAACTTTTGGGTATTGATGTTAACCTTCGTGTTTTGCAGACTGGCTCTTAATCGGGCTCTTTTGGTATAAGAATAAAATTTACATTTAGTGAGGTCATACATGGATTATGTGAGAGAGTCGATTTTTGCAGGAGCATTGAGATCTTTTTGTAAATCAATCGCAACTATCCTTGGTGTGGCGCTCGGAATTGGTTTTGTATTGATCGGGATCGGAGTCGTGGCCGGCCCCAATATGATGCCACCTCAATCACAGCCTATGATCATGCCTGATGCAGAAGGAAGTCGTACGATGCTCCCAGGAAGTGCTCCTGTTATCCTCAAGATTGATCTTCGTGGCGTAATAGGAATGGGAGACCTAACAGGTGATAAAATTGAGAATCTTCTTTTAGATTCTCGAGAAGGATTTTTTAAAAATGGTCGTGTAAAGGCTGTTTTGCTTCACATCGATTCTCCAGGAGGCTCTGCTGCGGATTCAGATATGATTTATCGAGCTGTGCTCGCTTATAAAAAGAAGCATCAGGTTCCTGTTTATGCTTTTGTAGATGGGATGTGCGCATCAGGTGGAATGTATATCGCATCTGCTGCCGATAAAATTTATTCCAGCTACTCAAGTGTCATTGGATCTGTAGGCGTTCGGATGGGTCCTAACTTCAATGTAGCAGACGCTATGACTAAATATGGCGTCAGTGCTTTAACGCTCACAGAAGGGAAAGATAAAGACGCGTTGAATCCTTACCGTCCCTGGAAGCCGGATGAAGATGCTTCTCTCAAAGATATCATGGCAGCTCTCTATGATCAATTTCTGACCATTGTTGCAGATGGACGCCCTAACTTGTCAAAAGAAGCACTCATTAACACCTATGGCGCTCATGTCTTTATCGCACAGCAAGCAGCAGAGTACGGCTACATCGATGAATGGGATGCAAACTACAGTAAAACTGTCACACATCTTGCGCAAGCTGCACAAATCGGGGAAAAAGAAGAATACCAGGTTATTCAACTCACTCCTCCGAGACCTTTTTTCAGCGATCTGGCTCAGTCATTTACGCCAGTTAAAATTCTGAATTCTTTCCTTGGGAAGGGAGATATCAGCGAGCTGAATGGAAAATTCCTATACTACTATCAACCCTGAGATAGTATAATGCTCTCATAATGAAACAACTTTTTATTATTGACGCCGTCAATTTTCTCTTTAGGGCTTATTACGGAATAGGCCCTATGACGAACCCCCAAGGGGAATCGACAAACGCTCTCTTTGGATTTATCCGTTCCATTTATAAAATCATCGCGGATTTTTCTCCTGACTTTTTGATTTCTGTTTTCGACGGCCCTGAGAATAAAAAGAGTCGCACTGATCTATATGAGCATTACAAGAGCCATCGCAAGCCGATGCCAGAAGATCTATATCCCCAGCTTGAAAAAGCGCTTCAATGGTGTGCATTAGCCGGCGTTCCTCTACTTTCTGTTCCTGGAGTGGAAGCTGACGATGTCATCGGAAGCATTGCTGTATGGGCAGCGCAAGAAGGAATCAAAGTCCGCATCTGCAGCAGCGATAAAGATTTGTGCCAGCTTGTGAACCGTCAAATACATCTCATCAATCCTAGCAAAGATAACTTGGAAATAGATGCAGAAAAAGTCAAAGAGCTTTTCGGTGTTACCCCTGAGCAAATGATCGACTATCTCGCCATTGTCGGTGATGCGTCTGACAACATTCCGGGCCTAGAGGGATTTGGACCCAAAACTGCTAGCTCGCTTCTTCAGCAATTTGGGGATCTCGATACGATTTTAGCCCACCCTGAAAAAGTCCCAGGAGAAAAAAAGCAGCAAGTACTTAGAGAAGGAAAAGCGATTGCGCACTTAAGCCGTAAACTTGCAACGATTGATCAAAATATCCCTTTTCCAAAAGAGGAGACCTTCTTTCACATCAAACAGCCCGAAATGGAGCAAATCAAACAGTTTTACGAAGAGATGCACTTTCTTTCTCTGTTAAAAGAGCTGGATGTTAAAAAAGAGATTCAAGGAAAAAAAGCTGAAAAACACAACTACCATCTTGTCCAAACAGAAGATGAGCTGCATAAAGTCTGTGAAACGCTAGAAAAAGCGCGCGACTTTTGCTTAGATGTTGAAACGACAGATATTCGACCCATGCAAGCAGAGCTTGTGGGTATTGGTGTTGGAATCGAGCCAGAAACTGCCTGGTACATCCCTTTGAATGGGTCTCTTAAAAAAGAAGTCGTTTTAGAAAAAATGGGAGAAATTCTTGAAAGATGTTCCATCTACGGCCACAATATTAAATACGATCTGCATGCGCTTTTAAATGCAGGGCTCCCTGAGCCGCGTATCTCTTATGACACCATCTTAGCCTCGTATGTTTTAACGCCCCAAAATCAAAGGCACAATTTAGACCAGCTCGCATTGGAAAAGTTCCACGTCGTTAAAACTCCAATTGAAGATCTGATCGGCAAAGGAAAGCACCAAAAATCGATGGCAGATGTTCCTTTAGAGCAGGTGGCTGACTACTGCGCGCAAGATGTCGACTACACTATTCGCTTAAGAAAGTTCTTTGAAAGCGAGCTTAAAAAAAATGATCTTGAATCCGTGTTAAATTCCATTGAGATTCCACTCATCCCTGTTTTAATTCGTATGGAGCGGCGGGGGATTTATGTCGATAAAGAGAAATTGAAAGAGATGTCGCATGACCTAGCAAGCGAGCTCAAACATCTGGAGAAAAAAATTTATCATTTGGCCGGCGAGGAGTTTAATATCAACTCTCCAAAACAGCTCAGTACGATTTTATTTCATAAAATGGGGATTGCTCCTCCTAAAAAAACAACGACTGGATTTTCAACGAGTGCCGATGTTTTAGAAGAGCTGCAAGAAAAAGTGCCCCTTTCTAAAGAGATTTTGGAATATCGTTCTTTAGAAAAACTCCGCTCAACCTATGTTGACTCGCTTCCCGATGATATTCATCCGGTGACAGGACGCATTCACACGACATTCAATCAATCTGTTGCTGCAACCGGCAGGCTTTCATGCCAAGATCCCAACTTGCAAAACATTCCGATTAGATCCAAAGAAGGAAAGAAAGTTAGGACCGCTTTCAAACCTCAGCAGAGAGGGTGGAGTTTTCTTTCTGCCGACTATTCGCAAATAGAGCTTAGACTGCTTGCCCACTTAAGTGAAGATCCTATCCTTGTTAAAGCTTTCAATGAAGGCGAAGATATCCACGCATTCACCGCTTCTCTTGTTTTTGAAACCCCTTTGAAACAAGTCACTGACGAAATGCGTCAAAGAGCTAAAGCTGTTAATTTTGGAATTTTGTATGGACAGCAAGCGTTTGGGCTTTCACAAGGACTTGGCATGGCCTATAAAGACGCAGCTAAATTCATCGACACCTATTTCCAGCGCTACAAAAGGGTGAAAGAATTTTTGGAGTTTTGTAAAGAATCTGCCCGCAAGTCAGGAAGAGTTGTCACGATGACAGGCAGACACCGTCCCATACCCGAAATTTTAAGCAAAAATGGCGCTTTAAGGGCCACTTCTGAAAGGCTTGCCATTAATACGCCTCTTCAGGGGACGGCCGCAGATCTCATAAAAATTGGAATGATTGATATCGATGCGGCCCTTCTCAAAAACAAACTTGGTTTTATGCTTCTCCAAATCCATGACGAATTATTATTTGAATCGCCGGATGATCACATCCATGCCTTAGCAAAAGATGTCAAACATCGGATGGAAAACGTGATGAAGCTCAAAGTCCCCTTAGAAGTCCATATTTCCATTGGAAAAAATTGGGGGGAGTGTTAAGTTTGAGGAAAATAGCAGTGACTGGAGGTCTTGCCTCAGGCAAGTCAACTGTCTGCGGGTTCTTAAAAGAGCTCGGAGCTTACGTCGTCAGTGCCGATGAGATTGTTCGGCAGCTCCTTCAAGCAGAAAAGCCTACGGGCCAGCTGGTCATTAAACTTCTAGGATCTGGAATTATCACCAAAAATCAAATCGATAGAAAAAAAATTTCAAACATTGTGTTTTCAAACCCAACCCAGCTCAAAGCTTTAGAACAAATTCTACATCCAGCGGTCCGCCGTGAGATCCAGCACCTATTTGATTCTGTCAAAAACAGCCCTACTTATAAATTCTTCGTTGCAGAAGTGCCTCTCTTATATGAAGCACATATGGAAAATGACTTTGATGCCGTGATCACAGTTATTGCAGATGAAAAAATCGCTAGAAAAAGAGCGGCCTCCGAAGAAGAATTTGAAAGAAGATCTCGTTTCCAGCTTCCCCAAGAGGCCAAAAAAACAAACGCAACTTACGTGATCAAAAATGATGGCGACCTTTCTACTTTAAAGGCTCAAGTGACCTCTTTGATCCCCCCAATTACTATAGGAGAATAAATGAAAACCGACGATCCATCACAAAATACACCAGACGCTTCCACGCCGGACCTCGAAGCTACCCCAACCCTAACAGGGCAAGAGCAGATTACTAAAATTGCTGATCTGCAGCGCATGAACATCGATCAGCTCAATCAAGTTGCGCGCAACATGGGTCTCAATCTAGGGTCTCTTGCCAAGTCTCAGCTGGTGTTTGAAATTGTTAGGGCAAAAGCCGAACATCCAACCGAGATTTTAGTCGGCGAAGGCGTTTTAGAAGTCCTCCCCGATGGATTTGGATTCTTGCGCTCTCCCAACTACAACTACCTTCCTTCGGCAGAAGATATTTATGTTTCACCCGCCCAAATCCGCAGATTCGATTTGAAAAAAGGGGATACTGTCTACGGAACTATCCGCTCTCCCAAAGAAAAAGAGAAATATTTCGCTCTTTTTAAAGTCGACAAAATCAACAATGAGCCCCCTGAAAAAGCGCGCGATCGCATCTTATTCGAAAACTTAACGCCTCTCTATCCGAATAAGCGCCTTGTCATGGAGACAACAAAAGAGAAACTAACCACACGCGTTATTGACTTGGCAGCACCTGTTGGAATGGGACAACGTGGAATCATTGTCGCTCCTCCAAGAACTGGTAAAACAGTCATCTTGCAAAATATTGCCAATGCTATCACGACGAATAATCCGAATGTCTTCTTGATCGTTCTTCTCATCGATGAGCGTCCCGAAGAAGTCACCGACATGATGCGCAGTGTGAAGGGAGAAGTTATCTCTTCAACCTTTGATGAACCTCCAGAGCGCCACGTGCAAATCGCAGAGATGGTGATCGAAAAAGCAAGACGTCTTGTCGAATATCATCATGATGTTGTTATTCTTCTTGATTCTCTCACACGCCTTGCCCGTGCCTATAATACCGTTCAGCCGCATTCAGGAAAAATCTTAACCGGCGGTATCGACGCCAATGCTCTCCACAAACCAAAACGGTTCTTTGGAGCTGCAAGAAATGTCGAAGAAGGCGGTTCTTTGACAATCATGGCAACAGCCTTGATTGAAACAGGCTCGCGCATGGATGAGGTGATCTTTGAAGAGTTCAAGGGAACAGGCAACATGGAACTGGTGCTTGATCGAAGACTCTCTGATCGACGCACCTATCCTGCTATTGATCTTGTGAAGAGCGGTACGCGTAAAGAAGAACTTTTACTTCACACAGAAGAACTCGATAAAATGTATCTCATGCGAGCAGCTTTGGCTGACCTATCTCCTCAAGACGCCATGAAGCTTCTCTTAGATAAACTCAAGAAAAGTAATAGCAATATCGAATTCCTCCTACAAATGAAAGATTAAAATAGGCGTCTTAGAAAGAGCTAATATACTTTTACTTTAATTAAAATCGATTTATGATGAGTGCTTAATTTGAAGAGAGGGGCGCTTATGTATAAATTCATAACATTCATTGTGCTTATCTGTTTAATGGGGTGCCAAGGCGGGAGCTCTGTGGCTAAAGCTCCTCATACTCTTCGAATGAACATCTGCCGCGAGCCCCCTACGATGGATCCACGAAGGGGAAGTGAAATGGTGGGATCGGCAATGCACTTTATGCTGTTTGAAGGGCTGATGCGCCTCAACCCCAATGGATCGCTGACCCCTGCCCAAGCACGCTCTGTAGAAATTTCCGATGACCGGCTCACCTACACGTTTCATTTACGTGGAACACACTGGTCTGATGGCTCTGTTGTCACTGCAAAAGATTTTGAACTAGCCTGGAAAAAAATCATTGATCCCGAATTTGGCGCTGCAAATGCATCCCTTCTATACCCGATCAAAAATGCTGAGCAAGTTAAAAAAGGGCTCTTACCGATAGATCAGGTCGGAATCTATTCGAAAGACGATCTCACTTTAGTAGTAGAGCTTGAAAAACCAACTCCCTATTTTTTAGATCTCATTTCATTTTGCGTGTTTTTTCCAGTGAACCATTCCATTGATGAAAACAATCCTCAGTGGATGATGGAGGCGTCATCTCAATTCGTATCAAATGGCCCTTTTAGAATTAAGGCTTGGAAACATCATCAAGAAATCCTCTTTGAAAAAAATCCAGAATATTGGGAAGCACCCCTTATTGACTTAGATGCGATTCATGTCAGCATGGTTACAGATGAAAATACAGCCCTTAACATGTATCGAAATGGACAGCTCGATGTCATTGGCATGTCTGTCTCGCCTATTCCTACCGAAGCTTTGCATCATTTTTTTAGCGAAGGGGTTTTAAAAAATCAACCGGCCCCTGCAACAACGATTATTTCATTTAATACAACCAAATTTCCATTCACAAATAAACACATCCGTAAAGCCTTATCTTATGCCATCGATCGATCAGAAATTGTAAATAACATTACACAACTGGGAGAAGAGGTGGCAACAAACATCATCCCTTCTTGTTTAACTGGGAAACCTAATTCACTTTTCAAAGATCATGATATAGTCCTTGCTAGACAAGAGCTGATGCTCGGTCTAAAAGAGCTTCAAATTCATCAATTTCCTAAAGTCACACTTGAGTATTCCAATGGTGAGATGAACCATAAATTGGCTCAAGTGCTTCAAGAGCAGTGGAAAAAAAACCTTGGCATTCACGTTTGCATTGAAAAACAAGAGCATAAAATTCTGCTCGATCATTTAGTTAGCCGCTCCTATGACTTTGCAACCATCTTTTGGTTTGCCCAATACAACGATCCAATGAGTATTCTCGAGAGATTTAAATTTAAGAAAAATGCAAAAAACTATCCTGATTGGGAAAATAGTGAATATACAGAACTGATGAATCAATCGGCTTTTGATTCATCCCCCGAAAAAAGAGCCCAAACATTTGCCCATGCAGAAGCTCTCTTACTCGAAGAAATGCCTCTTGCTCCATTATATCACTGGCAAACATCATTTATGATGAAAGATCATTTGACACTCAAAGATTTAGCCCAAAGCGGCGCCTTTGACTACGCAAGACTTTCGGTAAAGGATGCAGATTGATGAAGTCTAAGATCTTGATGGCGATATCGTTAGCTGCAGTTATTTGTTTTATCTCCTTTCTCGATCGGAAGCTGCTCAAGGCAAATCACGGGTTTTGTCTGCATGTCATTGAAGCTCAGGTTCCCTCTTTTCCAAACCCTTCTCTATCTTTTCCAAAAGAGCTCTTTGATAAACCGTACCATTATCTAGGAAAAGGCGCTCAGTCCTTTGTATTTGAGAGCCAGGATAAAAAAACTGTCATTAAATTTTATAGGTTTCCTTCTCACCTTCGACGGTTCCCCTGGACGCACCATCCGTTTGGGTATTTGTTTTCAACATCAAGAAAAAATATCAAAGCACATAACTTAAAACGGCTTGAGCTTTCCTTTCATAGCTTTTTTCTTGCAGCAGAGCCCCTCGTGAATGAAACAGGCGTCCTTTATGTACATGTTCAGCCAACTACCGATCTTGAAAAGAAAGTTCATCTCATTGACAGATTAGGATATCATTATGAAATCCCTCTTGATCCGGTTGCATTTGTGCTCCAGAAAAGAGGAGAATCTTTTCTTCCAAGGTTCAAAAAAGAGCTTAAGAGTGGCAATCAAGACTTATGCAAACAGATGCTAGACTCTTTGATCCATGTGATCGGGCAGCGCTCTAAATATCACATCACAGATCTTGATAACATGGATAACGATAATTACGGCTGGCTTGAAAATAAAGCGATTCACCTGGATATCGGCAGATTTCAAGAGAAGGAATCTATCAATGTAAAAGATGAGATTGTGCGCGTTGCGCACCCACTTATTCGGTACCTTTCAGAAACCTCTCCTGAGATGCTCAATTACTTCGAATCACAGGTTGAAAAGGAATTTGCTGTTTTTGAAAACAGCAGATGATGCTATATATAACATAAAAAGATGAAAATGCTCGGAATTATATTTGCACTTATAGCTGGCGGTTACGGTGTCTGGATTGTAACAAACAACAATCCTCAGATGAAAACTAAAGTCGCAGAAATACTCGATATGGGTCATTTCCATACGCTAGAGGTTCGTTACAATGCCAGTCAAATCATGGAAACGCATAGACGTGTGCTTCTTAAAGATAACCGTCACCGTTATTTAGAACCTCTCTTAGAGTTTTATCCTTACGCATTGATGGAGGTCAAGTATACCTCTGCAGATGATAAAACTCATGAAAGTGTGATTTTGTGGGATATGACAGATGGAGAGATGGTCACCCAAACAAAAAACTGGGAAAAAAGCCACGGCTTTGGAGATTGTATCGATGCTGACGCAACACCTCAAGAGTTTAAAATCCTCAATCTTTTATCAAGAAAGGGAGGAGCGCTTGATCGTGAAGGACTCACAAAAGCTCTCAATGTCGAACATGAAATTTTAGATGGCTGGATTGACAGCTGCCGCAAGAAAAAACTCATCATTCAAGCAGGAAATCAATACCGTTTGCATTTTCAGAACCCGCGCCTTCGCTCCACACCTGAGACAGTTGTAGATGAGCGCCTTGTCACGAAGCCTTACAAAGATGCTATCCGCTTGCACCGTCGCTTCTCAGTTGCTCAAATTGAAAAAATTGCAAAAGCTGCATTCGGTCAAGATTTTGCTATTAGAAAAGTGACAGATATTTATCTACCTGTCCACAGCATTATCGTTCAAAACCCTGATGGTTCAATCCATACGAGCCATTGGAACGCCTTAAATGGCCAGCGCATGTCTAGATCTCAGTTCATTGATTGACGAATAGACATCCAAAGGCTAACATATTCCCTTCGGTTTCTACTATTGGAAAGATGGCTGAGCGGCCGAAGGCACGTCCCTGCTAAGGACGCGTACCCCTCAAAGGGTACCGTGGGTTCAAATCCCACTCTTTCCGATTTCATAAAATCTTTTACATTAAATAGAACTTCCTTGAAACTTATTTAAATAATTCTTAGGAGGTTCGCATGAAGGCTCTTTTTATTCTTCATGTTCTCATTTGCTCCCTACTCCCTGCTCATGTCTTTTCACTAGAAGGAAAACTACCAAACGGCCTTTCTTATTTCATTCATCAAAATCCGGCATCTAAAAAAAAGATTTCGATCGATTTTATCGTTCGCACTGGATCTTTGACAGAAAATGAACAAGAAAGAGGCTTTTCACATCTTGTGGAACACGCATGTGGAAATGAACTAGAGTTCAAAGGAGACAAAATCACCGATCCTCTCTGTGCCCTTTGGGATCTATCAGCCCCGGAATTTAATGCACTTACTTCCTATCAATATACCCAATATCATTTAGAAATCTCCCTAGCAATACCCAACGGATTTCAAGAAGGGCTTAAAACCATCTCTTCCATCTTTGCTCCTTTTTCAGAAACAACCTTTCTAGCCTCCAAAGAAGAAGTTCTTAAAGAAATTTTAGAAATAGAAATAAATCCTGCAAAGAAATGGGACAAAGAAAAAATTGGGCATGAATATCCACTTTATAAAACCCAGCATCCCCTAGGAGACCCAGCCTGCATTTCACGCGCTTCAAACCAAGAGCTGCAGACTTTTTTTAAAAAGTGGTACCAACCTCAACACTGCGCCCTTGTTATTGTCGGGAATGTAGATCCTAACACGACTCTTGAGCTCATCCATAACTATTTTGATTCAATCCCTGCCGCAAACACCTGTGCACAGCTAGAAATGGCATCAGAATATTTCCCAGAAGGGTTTGAGATTTATTTGGATAAAAACTTAGACCAAATTGTTCTGACACTTGTTAAACCTCTACCAGAGCACGATGATTTAGCTTTTTCGTTATGGCTACTTGCGCTAAACAATCACCTCCAAGCATATCTGTCAAACTATCATCCTCAACTCGATAGTATTTCCCACCCCAAGCTTTTGAGAATCCAAATCAACCTTTTGCAGCCTGATGTACTCAAAGGCGCTTATGAATTATCAGATGCTCTTTCTTCTTTAGAAGATAAAAAAATGAGTTTAGAAGAGTTTAATTTTTATAAGGCTTACGTTAAACAAGCGCTACAACAAGAGCTCCAAAACGATTTGTACCTAAGCCGTTTTTATCGAGATCGTTTTATCAACAAGTCAGATTGTGAGCTTCTTTCTCCCAGTGCCATCGATGATCTTTCCATAGAAAGATTTTATGAGATCACGCGGGACATGTCTATATTTCCACGCGCTGTTTTAGCCACAAACAAAATATCTTTTGAAGGGGTAAGCCATGACTATTGACTCCATTGATTATGAAGAGATTTATCAAGACTGCATGACACCTGATCAACTCAACCTGCTTGATTTCTTAGGTGTCGAATGGCGTGGAAGAAATGTGAATAAAATCCAGGACGATATTCGCAGCAAAATCACTGAGCTTGCCAATCTTGCTATAGAGCAAACAGTTCAAAGCAACCCTGATCAACTCTCAAATATTAAATCTCTTTTAGATTATTGCATCGAACAATTCTCCGCGCCTATAGAAGAATCTGACGCTCCTAATGCTCAAATTTATCACTTTGATCCCATCACAGGGACTACACAGCTTGTCATTGCAGTTGAAAAAAAGTTTTGGAAGAAAAAATGGTTTAAAATAGCTGCAGCCGTTGTTGTTGTCGCAACTGTTGTAACAGTTGTTGCAATGACAGCTGGAACGACAACTCCTGCAGCGGCAGCGGGGATCGCAGGAGCAGGTGCTGCAGCCGCCCCTGGATCTACCCGCCGTAAAGATGATAAAGATAAAAAATCTCCTCCATCGGGCTCCTCGCCCCCTCCAACAAAACTTTCTCCTTACAAGTGCCTCCCAGATTTAACTCCTTTTCCCCCTCCTACTGAAAATAAACCTTCACTTCCGAGTGGCATCAATCTTCCTGTCACAATTAATATTCAGCCTCCCTCATGGAGGCCTCAAATGCCTCCAGCAGCAGTTGAACCCAAAAAAGGTCCGACTTTACCAACCACCTTGCCACACAGCAAAAAAATAATTGAAATTCCCGGCAAACCTCTTGCCAGAGGTGCAATCGGCGGAATCAATGGCATAGGCAACTCTTTAAACGATGCTAAAACAAATGCCGAGTATTTATCTAAACTAAGCGGCGGCCACCAAGTAGACTGGGTTTATAATAAAACAAATTCTATACCTATTGATCTTATTGAATCTGCTGTATTAAACTTTAGTGGCATTTCCTCTCCGGCTAACGATTTAATGAAAGAATGGACTGCTTTTCATGAAAAACACCATAATGACCCCGAAGCAAAACTTCTTCAGTTCTGTCATAGCCAAGGGGCGACTCACGTGAAAAATACCCTAGCAAGCGCACCTCCAGAAATCCGAGACCGTCTGATTGTCTTAGCAGTAGCTCCCGCCTCTGTTGTACCAACAGCGCTGTGCCACCAATCATTTAATTTTGCAAGCAAAAGAGATATCGTTCCTTTTGCGGAAGCCATTCTTAAATATGATGCAGATGCACCGTATGAAGAACGGATTGCAGAACCCAGCCGCCAAGCTTTAAAAGAACTTGTCCTACTTGACCCTCATCCAGATGCTAAAAGATTTGATCATAGCTTGGATAGTCCTACATTTAAGAAAGTAGTTACTGATATTTTAGAAGATTATACCAAGAAATATGGAAAGCCTACATGATCCGTTTATGTATTTTTAGCATCTTATTCTTTTTAAGCGGTTGCAACAATTTTTCATCTGAATATGAGCCTCCTGAGTATGAGAAACTTGCCGATCGAATCACCCTTAAAGTTTCTGATAAAATAGAAAAAGAAAAGGGGCTCCACCTGATTGGAACGGGCGGCGGAATGATGAATAAAATCCGTATGATGGCCATGAGCTTTGAATGCTTCAAAGAAATCGATATGGAAGAAGGTAGAGAACTTCTCATTTATTGTGTCAACGAATACCTCTCTGCTATTAATTCGAATGAAGAGCTCAGACCCCATCTGGTGCATTACCCATTTACAGCTCAAGATGTCGATATTGCACTATACATTTGTAGGCCTGATCGTAGTGATGTTCCCATGGGCCAGCTTTCTGTAGTCGCAGAAAGAGAAGGGGTAGTGGCCTACAAAGTCTTTGAGCCCTATCCTGTTGTTATAAAACGTATCAGAGAAGAAACATTCGAAGAAGCTGTTCAACTTCTAAATCAGAAAAAAAATGATAAATCCACTTAAAATCACAGTCCAAGCATTAAATACTCCTTCAATCAAAGAAGGAGTTAAGAACATAGCCGGTTCTGTCACCTTGATTTTTGGACTTACAGAAGTTTATCAATTCTTGCAAAGCTTCAAGCAAACAAATAAGAATCCAGCGGAAGAAAATAAAGCGCTTATTTTCTGCACTAGATTTTCATTAATTTTAAGCGCTGCTGTTTCTCGTCCCGGTGTTTTATTAATTTCTGCTCTTGTAGGACGTGTTTGTTCTCCTCAGACTCTTGAAAAAACTTTTGGGCCTAATACGATATTTGCAGTAAACCCCCGTCATCCTCGTCATGTCGCAAGTTTTGCAGCAGTGATATTGGCTGCTCCCTCTTTGCTGCATTTGTTTTATTCTCGGAAATGTACCTGGGAAAAGTGCGCAATTTTTTTTAATACAATTACAAGCCGGCCCACTTTGCACATGGGAAATCAACTGGCAAATTATGTTTTAAGGATTTTATTTTGAACAATTCAACTTCTTAAATCATCGAAGAATCTGTTCCATTAATGGGAAGTTCTTCAAATTTTCTTTGTAAAAAATGATTTTACAAGGTTGATTCTGTCGGCAATTTGAGCTTTTGCCTGATCATTGAAAAATATAGTTTTAAAAATCTTATAATACGCTGCTGTTCCTAATAGAGTCTGGCAGATGACAAGGGCTGAAGCGACAGTGAAAACAGCTTTATGATTGGCGGCTAATTTTGCCCAATCTGTTGATCCTTCATTTTTCGTACAATAGTCGTATATTCCGCCAAAAAAATAACAAAGTTCTGTAATTAATCCACCACCATATCCCCAATTTGCTGGGATCCATAATAATGGGCCCAGAGAATCGGGGCAACGTTTTGAAAGAATAAGGGTCAGACCTAGAAGTGCTAGACCAGTGGTTGTAGCTGCTAAAGGGCCGGCTGCCAATAAAGATGCTTCCATTAATGGGGTTTTCTTTGACTCGCAAGTTTCATGAGTGTTGCCGCCTTTGTCATGAACTGTAATTTCGATAGACTTGCTATTGTTTAACTTTGCTACGAATGCGTGTCCGAGTTCATGAACGAGAATAAAAAATAAGCGCAGACTTGCCAGACGAGATGCAGCCTGATCACGATCGATTCTTTGTAAAAAAGCTATCGTTATTCCGCTCTTTTGAATAGTCCCCGGTTGTCCAAAAAGAATCGATAAAGCTAGTTTTTTTACAATGCTTCGAGCGGTATCAGATGGAGGTGAAGTTATTGATTGAGGTAAGCTATTATTAGTCTTTAATATGAACATATTATTCCTTGTTTTTGAAGTATTAATTATAAAATAATATTTATATATTGTAAACAAATATATTGAATCTATTAACATCACTAACGTGCTTATATCGAATAACTTACAACACAGAATTGAAGACGACGAAAAGCCATTGGCTTAGTGCAATTACCAGCAATTGCGTCACTTTGACCACAAACACCTACTAATCATATACTTATGAAATCACGCCATTTTTTTTTGGCGCAATTAAGAATATTGCGCTAAAAAGTGGTGCACAAACAGTCTACGAAGAAAATCGTTTCGCGAAAAGAAGATGCGCAAAAATCTCGATTCGGACATAAATAGGAGCTATTATGGCAGAGTCTGCAATTTCCAAAATTCCACCAAATTCTAAAGAATCTGAGATGATTGTTCTAGGATGCATGCTCACGTCAATCGGGAGCTTAAACATTGCGGCCGATATGTTGGAAGAGTCTGATTTTTACTATGCAGAACATAAAATCATCTTCGATGTTTTAAAGAGCTCTTTTCTTCAAGATAAACCGGCCGATGTCCATCTCGTTGCAGAGGAACTTAAAAGACGAGAGCAGCTCAAAACCATCGGCGGTGTCGCTTACCTCACCTCTCTTGCTCAATATGCGGGAACTGCCGCTCACATCGAAGAGTACACAGAGCTCGTTCGTAGTAAATCACTTCTTCGCCGCATAATCCAATCTGCGCAAGATGTTGAAAAACTTGCTTTTGATGATCCGGAAGATGTCACTACAACTTTAGATGTTGCTCAACAAAAATTTTTCCAGATCAGCCAATCAGCCAACACCTCTGCTGGTGTGCAAATCCGCGATTTACTATCTGGCTCTAAAGCAACATCTAAACTGTCTTACCTCAAAGAGCTGCAAGAAAGGCAAGATAAATTTCAAACTGATGGCCCTGAGACCACCACAGGCATCCCGACTCACTATAACGATTTGGACAAACTCATCAACGGACTCTCTCCTTCGAACTTAATGATTTTAGCAGCCCGCCCTGCGATGGGAAAAACAGCACTAGCTCTTAATATTGCAGAGAATGTCTGCTTTAAAAATAACCTTCCCGTTGGAATTTTTTCCCTTGAAATGACAGCTGACCAGCTCTTGCACCGAATCATTTGTTCTCAAGCAGAGGTTGAGTCGGATAAAATCCGAACAGGATCTATCAACGGAATTGAATTTCAAAGAATTGTTTCATCTGTAAACCAGATGCAAAAACATACGATGATCATCGATGATTCTCCTGGCCTTAAAATTACCGACCTTCGGGCAAGAGCTCGCCGTATGCGAGAAGCTCATGGAATCGAATTCTTGGTGATCGACTATCTCCAGCTTCTTTCAGGGTCTGGCGTATCGCGCAATCAAGAAAATAGACAGATGGAAGTTTCTGAAATCTCTCGTCTTCTTAAAACTCTGGCCCGCGAACTCAATATTCCTATCTTGTGCCTTTCTCAGCTTTCACGAAAAGTGGAAGAACGCGCCGGCCACCGCCCCATGATGAGCGACCTAAGGGAAAGTGGCTCGATAGAACAAGATAGCGATCTCGTTATGTTCCTTTTAAGACGTGAATATTATGACCCTTATGACAAGCCTGGAACTGCTGAACTCATCGTTGCGAAAAACCGCCATGGCGCCATTGGAAATATCAACTTCGCCTTCAGAAAAGAAATCGCTCAATTTGCCAATTTATCAGGGGTAAGGAGTGGGGGAGCACCTGATAATGAAGAAGCCTTTTCCGCATTTTCTCCTTCTAAATAAAAAGTTAATAGATAATTAAAATTTTAGTCTCATGTTATTCTACCTTGTCAAATAAGCTGCATTAGCTATAATCTTCACTATTCCGGAGAGCATTGCCCCTATTACAAAATAGTGGCTAATTTCACTCAGGAAGGGACGCTATTTTAATATGGCCATTAATACCAACCAGGAATTTGGTAAATTTCGCTCCTGGTTCTGTCCTGTCCATAAGCATGAACTTAAGTTATTTCTCCCCTTAGTCCTGATTTTCTTCTTTATCTGTTTCAACTATAATGTCTTAAGAGCTGCAAAAGATGCACTTGTTGTGACTGCCCCCTCATCAGGCGCTGAAATTATTCCTTTTATGAAGGTGTGGGTGATCTTACCCATGGCCCTTGTGATGACAATTCTCTTCACTAGGCTTGCTAACAAATACACAACTGAAAAAGTTTTTTACATTATGATGACCCTTTTCTTAGGGTTTTTTGCTGTATTTTCTTTCTGCGTTTATCCCTTTCGTGATGCACTTCACCCGCATGCTTTTGCCGACCATTTAGAAAGCATCTTACCGCTAGGGTTAAAAGGGTTCGTTGCCCTTCTTAGAAATTGGACCTACACGGCTTTTTATGTCATGGCAGAGCTGTGGGGTACAACCATCATGACGGTTCTCTTCTGGGGGTTTGCTAATGAAATTTTAGATGTCAAAACCGCAAAGAGGTTTTACGTTTTGATTTTGATTGGAGGAAATCTCTCTGCCATTTGTGCAGGAGCTGTTGGAACGCTTATTTCCTCTGTTGCAGGCCACTGGACTGCAGAAACAGTTTCTGACCCTTGGCAGTATTCCCTTATGTTTATCAGCGCGATAGTTATCGTAAGCGGTCTCTTAGTTGTCGGAATTTTTAAATGGCTTTTCAAAAATGTATTTCACAACCCTCAATTTAAAGATCAAGTAACTAAAGACACCTCTGTTAAGATGGGCTTAAGAAATAACTTTAAATATTTAGCCAGCTCCAAATATCTTCTTTGCATTGCAACTATTGTGCTAACCTACAACATCTGCATTAACCTGACAGAAGTTACCTGGAAAGACCAACTCCTTCACATCTGCCCGCAGCCCAATGATTTTAACGCCTATATGAATAAAGTGACCATGGGAGTTGGAGTTGTAGCAACCATTATCGCCATCATCACAAGCATGACGATTCGTAAATTCTCCTGGACATGGAATGCTATGGTCGCCCCTGTTTTACTACTCATTACAGGCATCGGATTTTTTGCTTTTCTTCTCATGAAACACTCCTATGTCGGAATCGCCTTAGCAGCCTTTTTTGGAACCACTCCTCATATCATCGGAGTTCTCTTTGGGTCGATGCAGCAATCGATTTCACGCGGCTCTAAATACACAATTTTCGATGCGACAAAAGAACTTGCTTTCATTCCGCTCAGTAAAGAATCAAAACTCAAAGGAAAAGCCGCTATTGACGGTATCGGTTCCCGCCTTGGAAAATCAGGGAGCGCTATCATCTACCAAGCTCTTTTAATGTTCATGGGAACTGTCGCAGCGACGCTTCCCTATATCGCTTTTATCATGCTTTTTGTCATCGCAGCCTGGATGATAGCTGTCTCTTACCTAGGAAAACAGTTCCAAACTCTTGTTGCAAGCAATGAAACGGTAGAAATCCAAGAAGCTGAGAAAATACCCACTCAAGCAACAACTTAAAAATTATTTTTAACTAAAAGGAAACTATGTCATCAGTAAAGAAGAAAAGAAAATATAAAATGGCGAAACATAAGCGTAAAAAACGCCGTCGACGTGACCGCCATAAAAACGTATAATTTTATTTTAAACTAATTTCCCGCTTATCTTAAGAAGCGGGATCTTTTTTTTATTCGATCCAGTATACTATTTCTCTATGTGGAAATACCCTCAAGAATTTGATGTCATTGTCGTCGGTGCTGGGCACGCAGGATGCGAAGCTGCACATGCTGCAGCTAAAATGGGCGCGCAGACTCTATTTTTGACAATGAATCTCGATACGATTGCCAAGATGAGCTGCAATCCAGCAATCGGTGGGACTGCAAAAGGGCATATCGTGAGAGAAATTGATGCCTTAGGCGGCATCATGGGTAAAATCGCCGATAGTACTGCAATTCAGTACCGGATGCTGAATCGATCGAAAGGTCCAGCAGTTTGGTCGCCCAGAGCGCAAAGCGATAAGCTCGCCTATCAAACCGTCATGAAAAAACAGCTGGAAAAAACTCGCAACCTCTTCATCAAGCAAGGGACCACTGAAAATCTCATTATCGAAAATGACCGCATCGTCGGTGTTGAAACTGTAGAAGGAATTGCCTACGTAGGTAAATCGGTGATCTTATCCGCAGGAACATTTATGCGAGGCATGATTCACATTGGGACGACAACTTTTGAAGGAGGAAGAGCTGGTGATAAACCCTCCGTGGGTTTATCTGCTGCGCTTGAAAAAATCGGGCTTAAGCTTGGCCGCCTTAAAACAGGAACACCTCCCCGTCTTAACCGTCGCAGCGTTGACTTTACACAAATGGAAAAACAAGAAGGCGATTTAGATGTTCGCTTTTCTTTTGATCCTCCAGAAGATGAAGGCCTTACCCAAGTTCCGTGCTATATCACCTATACTTCGGATGAAACTAAAAAAGTTGTGCTCGAGCATCTTCATCTTTCACCCATGTATTCGGGAAAAATTCAGAGCGTAGGACCTCGCTACTGTCCCTCAATTGAAGATAAGTTTGTCCGCTTTGCAGATAAAGAGCGTCATCAAATCTTTATCGAGCCCGAAGGGCTAACAACCGATGAGCTTTATATCAACGGGATCTCGACATCGCTTCCCTTTGATGTACAGCTTAAAATGATCCGAACAATACCAGGTCTTCAGAATGCAGAAATTATGCGGCCAGCTTACGCAATTGAATACGATTACATCAAAAGCGGCCAGTTAACGCCTACCCTTGAAACAAAAACCGTGGAAGGTCTTTTTATCGCAGGACAAATAAACGGAACAACTGGATATGAAGAAGCAGCAGGACAGGGGCTTATCGCAGGAATCAATGCGGCCCTAAAAGTTCAAGGCAAACCCTCCTTCTTTTTAAAACGATCGGACGCTTACATCGGTGTGATGATCGATGAACTCATCACTAAAGAGCTTGATGAACCTTACCGTATGTTCACAAGTAGAGCCGAGCATAGACTCCTTCTTCGGCAAGATAATGCCGACTTAAGACTCCGATCCATCGGCTACGCCCTTGGCCTCATCTCAGATGAGCAACACCGGCTCTTAGTTGAGAAAAAGAAAAAAATAGACGAACTCTCTGAGCTTCTTTCCAAAAAACATGTCGCTTATGAAGGTAAAACGGCTTCGCTCTCTCAGCTCCTTTGCCGGCCGGAGTGGACATACACAAGACTCTTGGAAGAGTTCCCGGCATTTACACGAAGTGAAGGAGAAGAAGTCCACGCCCAAGTGGAGCTTCAGTTCAAGTATGCCGGCTACATTCAGCGCCAGCAAAATGAGGTCGATAAACTTGCTGCCACCGAAAATTTTGAAATCCCTGATAGCTTTGATTATAATAAGGTAGCAGGCCTTGGCCGAGAAGCCAAAGACAGACTTTCCAAGATTACCCCCCGCACTATCGGACAAGCCTCTCGACTTTCAGGTATTACTCCTGCCGACCTACAAGTTCTCATGGTTGCGCTCCGCAGTAAAAAATAGTATTCTCCAAAATATGAAAAAAAATCCCTTATTGCCGATTGCCCTCATAGTGACAAATGATCCAGCATCCGCCTCTTTCTTAAGGAGAGTCCTTCGGCTCACGTTTCAACTTATCGAACGAGATGACCTCAATGAAGCTCAAGAAACACTGCGCAGCTCCTCGGTTGATCTTGTGATTTTAGACTCTAAAAATCTCGAAGAAGATGAACTTTTATTAACGCTTTCTCGCTTTCGATCATCTGTTGGTAAAAAGAAAACGCCTATTCTTCTCATCACAGACAACCTTAAAAAGAAATTCGCGCAAGACACTCTCCGTGCAGGAGCAACAGATTTTATCAATGAGCCGCTTGATGAAGATGAAATCCAGCAGAGGATTGTTGTCAGCTTTCAATCGTTTGAGCGGACTAAAAATGTTTCTGAAGTTGCAAAAAGGTCCACGCCAAAAACACAAATCTCTTCTTCCTCTCTTACAAACAGGCAATTTTTAAATGATCAAGCAATTAAAGAGATTTCAAAAGCACGGAAAAATGAAGGTCATGTTTCTCTTTTAATCGTTGAGCTGGATAAAAAAGCAGCAGAAGAAACCCACCTACACTTGATGTCTCTTCTCAATAGCTTGCTGCGCAAAAATGATATTTTAATTCCTCAAAGTATTGGAAAATTTATCATCATGCTTCCCAAGACATCCGAGCGCGCAGCAGAGATCATAGCTGAAGAAATCCGGATGTATGTTGAGAATAAAATTGTTCCGCTCTCTGTTTCCATTGGACTTATCACTTGGGATCACTCCCGCCCTAGCATCGGCTCTGCAGCAGAAGAGTTCGACCACCTCATTGAGGTTGCCACTCAAGCTGTGCAAGAGGCAAAAAAAACCGGTAACCGCATCATCACCTCTGAATCCCTATGACATTTAAACTCATCAGGCACCATAACCTGCCCATTTATGAGCAGCTTCTTTTAGAAGAACACCTTTTGCGGCATGAAAGTGAAAATTATATCGTCGTGAATAGCGGGTCTACTCCGGCCATAGTCTTAGGCATTTCAGGAAAAGCTCCTGAGCTTGTTCATCTTGATAAGCTTCCATCCTCTATTCCTCTCATCCGAAGATTTAGCGGTGGAGGAACTGTCATCATTGATGAAGAAACCGTTTTTGTCACCTTTATCTGTAATAAATCCCTCCATGATTTCGCGCCTTATCCAGAGCCTATTCTAAGATGGGCTGCATCGATGCTTCAGCCAGCCATCCCAGGCCTTGAGCTCAGAGAAAACGATTTTGTCATTGGGGAGCGCAAATGCGGCGGGAACGCGCTTTACATCAAAAAAGACCGCTGGCTCGTCCATACTTCTTTCCTTTGGAACTACACACCAGACCGCATGCAGCTTCTGAAACATCCTCCAAAAACCCCTCCCTACCGTGCCGGAAGATCTCATGAAGATTTTCTTTGCCGACTCAGTAGTTTTCTCCCTCATAAAGAAAGCTGGATCGAAGAGATGGTCCAGAGCTTCAATGCAGTCCCATTTTTGTCTCCGAAAGTAGAATCAACAGACTCTTTTTCTACAAAATTTGCATAGAAAAATTTTTTTAATTCATTCTTCTACTGCTAAGACTTTGTTTTTACTGATTTGCACATTTCAGTATTTTATGTTATCGTGATGAAAAAAGGAGAATGTATGTCTGCAAGAAGTCAAAGGATTACTATCGACGTGCCATTAGCTGAGCACAGAAAAATTAAAATGCTTGCCTCTATGATGGATTTATCTATCAAAGACCTTATGTTAATCAGCTTCCAAGAGTTTACCCATAGAAAGCTCAACAGGATAACTGAAAAAGCTATTAAGCAAACTTTAGCAGGTAAAAACCTGAAAAAGTTCGAGACTTTGGATGAATTGATTGAAGATCTGGAAAAATAGTGCTCAATCCCTCGCGTTCTACTCAATTCAAAAGGGACTTTAAACTAGCTAAAAAGCGTGGAAAAAAGCTAGAAAAACTCATAAAAATTATGAATCAGCTGGTTCATGAGGAGACATTGGATCCTAAATATAGAGATCACAAATTAACCGGAAATTATGTGGGATGTAAGGAGTGTCACATTGAACCAGACTGGCTCCTTATTTACAGCGTCGATAAAACCAATATCTACTTCATCAGAACAGGATCTCACGCGGATTTGTTCAGCAAGTAATAACTGTAGGTGTTGATCTAAATGAAATGTGGTTTTGCCTTCTGTATTTGCAATCAACTAATTGATTCCACTAATATCTTATTCTCCAACAGGAGGCCTTTAAAGTATGCAATCCGTTTTTAATAAAATTGTCCCGCTAGACTGGTGGAAACACCAATATGATAACAATCTCCAGCAACATCAAATACCAGGAGCTGTCCTTGGGGCAACAGCGTTATTAGTAAGTGGGATTTGGGGAAAACGAGCTGCAATCGGATTTTCTATTGTTACAGTTTTAGCCTATCCTTTTGCTCATCGTGCGATTATTTATTTGATCAATTTAAAGATGAATGAAATCGTTTATGCAATTGCTATGCTGGCATCTCAGTTTATTGGGCTCAAATACCCATTTCTTTCCGAGACATCTCTATTTGTGTCGCTTCTTTTGACCGCATCTGTTGCGATTCATAGTTCGCAAACAAGAGACAAGCTTGAAGAGCTAGAAAAACAGATTAGTAATCTTAAAAATCCAAAACCAGTAAATTAATCCTTAATATACGCATCGGGCAAGCTGATCAGGTCATGGACAGCTTGCTTGGTGACATCTCTTCCCATAAGAGCAATTGATTCGGTCAAAGGAATTTTTTTAGGACAGACCTCAGCGCAGTTTTGAGCATTGCCGCAACTGATCACCCCTTCTTCTTGTTGCATGACGCGAAGGCGTTCTGGTGCTTGCATTTTTCCAGTCGGATGAGAATTAAAAAGGCGCGTTTGAGAAATAACTGCGGGCCCCATGAATTTTGAACGATTGCTCACTTGAGGACATGCTTCCAGACAGCATCCGCAGGTCATGCATGTTGAAAGAACATAACGAGCCTCTTGGACTTTCGGATCTTGCTTAGGCCCAAATCCTCTTTCATAAGAGCCATCGGTCTCTACCCATCCTTTGATTCGTTTAAGGTGCTCAAACATCACACTCCTATCGACAACGAGATCGCGGATGAGAGGAAACTTTGTCATTGGAGCGAGCCTGATAGTATTGGATTTTGTTTCTTCCAAGATAGTTGGGATAAGAGCTGTACATCCTTGACGAGGCCTTCCGTTAATGAGGACAGAACAAGAGCCGCACACTTCTTCTAGACACCCTTGTTCCCAAGCCACCGGCTCTACTTTTTCTCCCTTACGATTGACGGGGGATTTTTGAATATCCATGAGGGCCGTGATGATATTGTAAAAGGGCTTTACTTCTAGTTCAAACTCTTCCCAGTATTGATGCCCTGGCGTTCCACGGTATATTTTTAAGATAAAGTTCATCCTGTATACGACGCGGAAACCCAGCCCTTTAGGGCTGGGAGGAAGCGTCGCTCCCTCTTTTTTGTTGTCTTAAAAACATGCAATCCAAATAATCCCTTGCAATGAAAAAAACTATTAGTATTTCTCTTGAATCTCCCAAACCAGAAAGTGGTAAGCTTACACGATTGCAAGAAATTTATCACGCTGTTTGCAATGAAATTGCGCCAGTCGCTCAAGAAAAGCGGTGTTGGAATCGAGTCGCTCTCCATAACTTGACCTACACGTCTATTCGAAAAAAGCATCATTTGGGCTCTCAAATGGTTTGCAATGCCATTTTTGCAGTTTGTAAAGCTTATAAAGCAAAACAGATTTTGCCAGAAGAAGAGATCCCTTTGATTTGCTTTCGGAAAAATCGAAGTGTCCATTTTGATAAAAGAACCTATACCATTAAGGGAGACACTATATCCCTGTACACACCTGAAGGACGTGTGCATCTTAAAATGCGCATGGGAGAGTTTCAAAAGAAGTACTTCGCCCAAGGAGTGCCCAAAGAAGGAGAGCTCATTTGTAAGAAAGGCAAGTGGTACTTTAACCTTGTTCTGGATCTTCCCGATCAGGAACTTAAGAAGAACGACACCTTTTTGGGTATCGATCTTGGAGAAAACAATGCCGCTGCGCTCAGCAGCGGCAAACTTATCAGCGGAGGCAAGATCCGTTATGAAAGAGACCAATTTCTTGCAAAACGGAAAGCCTTGCAGTCCAACGGTTCTCAATCGGCAAAACAACTGCTGAAGAAAATCTCTGGCAAAGAAGGGCGCCGTATGAAACATGTCAATCACACTATCAGTAAGGAAATTATAAACGAAGCTATAAGAACTCATGCAGGAACAATCGTTTTGGAAGACCTGACGAATATTCGAAAAAGAATAAAAGCTGGAAAAAGAATGAGGACCAGACTTCACCGCTGGGGTTTTGCTCAACTTCAAGCTTTTATCCAGTACAAGGCTAAGGCCCAAGGTCTTTCTGTTATCTATGTGAACCCCGCTTATAGCAGTCAAGAATGCTCCTTCTGTGGTTTACTTGGTGTTCGCCAAAAACACCTCTTTACATGTAACTGTGGAAACCAGCAGCACAGCGACTTGAACGCAAGTCGAAATCTCTGCAGGTTTGGGCAACTTATCAGTGGCCCAACGTGCGCTGTAAACCGCACGCAGGTGGCAGCTTATGGAAACTAAAGCTGACCATAAAGCTTCCGGCTTTTGCCGGGAGTTGTTTACAACGGTAAATCGATCTTTACTGGAATATCATCCAGTGTGGGGTTAATTTTTTTTGCATGCACATAATCTCTTGGTATGGGCTTTAAGTGTCGAATATCGACTTTTTTATATTTAATTTTCGGCCCCTGTGGAGTGTACTCAGCAATCGTGGTCTTCAGCCAATTTTGATCATCTCTTTCTGGGAACTCTGCTTTAAAATGAGCGCCTCGCGACTCATCACGCGCTCTTGCGCTCACCGTCATTGCTAAAGCTAGTTCTAGCATGGGTCCGAATTGGTTTGCAAATGTATACGTCTGGTTCATGAGGCTTCCACGATCATCAAGAGAAATATGTTGATACCGTTCACGGAGCTTTTCAAGTTGTTCAATGGTTTTGTCAAGATCAGGATTACTTCGTTTGACTGTCATTGTTCGAATCATGAGATCTGCCATTTCATCATGCAGACGGTGGATGTTTTCATGCCCATCACGAGTGAGAAGATCATGTTTGAAAGACTCTTCATGAGCTAAAGCATCCGAATAGATTTTTCCTGAAAGGGATGTATAACTTGTTTTAAGTAAGTTGAGATAGCGAGGCACTTCATTTCCAGCAACAAGTCCTGCAAAAATACAAGCAACAAGAGAATTAGCCCCTAGACGGTTGGCTCCGTGGTATTGAAACTCTGATTCTCCTACAACAAAACAGCCTGGAATGTTGCTCATTTGTCTAAAACGACTTTCTCTATCAGGATCATCAGCTGCGGGCCAATCAACCCATGCGCCCCCCATTGAATAATGTACAGCAGGGAAAATTCTCATCGGAATTTTCTTTGGATCTTCTCCAGTGAATTTGCGATAGATTTCAAGAACCGATTCGACCTTATGGAGTGTCTTCTCAGGAAGATGTGTCATATCGAGATAGACTTGCATGCCGCCATCAACACCAAGCCCAAGCTCACACACGCGGAGCACTTCACGGGATGCGACATCTCTTGCAACAAGGTTGCCATAACCAGGATACATCTCTTCCAAGAAATACCAAGGCTCGCCTGTTTTTCCGCAGGGGATCGTTTTTCCTTCGGGACTTACGATAGTTTTAGAAGAGTTGCCATAAACCCAAAGCCTTCCGCCTTCTCCTCTGAGCGATTCGGAAATAAGGCGGAGCTTGTCTTCACCAGGAATCGCTGTCGGGTGAACTTGAATGAATTCCCCGTTGGCATAGTACATTCCCTGCATGTAAAGCCTACCATTGGCAGCTCCTGTGCAAAATGTAGAATTAGTCGACTTTTTGAAGATAAGCCCAGGACCGCCTGTGCCAAAAACCACGCAATCAGCTTTCATGACGTCGAGCTTCATCGTGATCAGGTCCATAAAGACAATCCCACGCGCAAAACCTTGATCATCCATCACAAGACGCATGAATTCATGATTTTCAAACTTTTCAACCTGTCCTAAAGTTTCAAACCGCCTCACCTGTTCGTCCAGAGCATAAAGAAGCTGTTGTCCTGTCGATGCGCCGCAAAAGGCTGTCCTATTATAGAGAGTTCCGCCAAACCGGCGAAAGTCAAGTGTGCCTTCCGCTGTTCGATTGAAAGGACATCCAAAGCGATCCATCATCCGGATAATGCCAGGGGCCGCAAGGCACATCTCCAAAACAGGAGGCTGATCGGCTAAAAAGTCTCCTCCTTTAATGGTATCGTATGCATGAATCATTGGGGAGTCGTTTTCGCCTTTGAGATTCATCGCAGCATTGATCCCGCCTTGAGCACACACTGAATGAGACCGCTTCACTTTCGTTACAGAAAAAATTTTGACTCGGCAACCGTTTTCGGCAAGACGCATAGCCGTTGATAATCCTGCTAGCCCGCCTCCTACTACAATGACATCTTTCATTTTTTTTATACTTCAAGTTTTAAGATTTAGAAAATAGGTTCCCCAAATAGCGGCAAGCCCCAAGAACGCCACAAGCGCCATGAGACCCCAAGCAAGTTTCAAAGCCCCTTTTTGAGCGGTGACACGAAGAACAACTCCCCATGTAATGAGAAACGTCCAGAGTCCATTAAAAGCATGAAAGCATGCAGCCAGCACAAAAATCGTATAAAGTCCCACATAAAGCGGGCTTTTAAAAGTGTCTCTTACTGATAGTAGCGTTGCTGTTCCAAAATCAGAGGCAACTGCAACAACCTCATTTGGCTCTAATTTTTGCCTTTCAAGAACTGCAAGCCATGCCTTTTTCTGCTCATAAGCTTGTGCAGAGGCTAAAATCATCTGCTCTTGCGCATCATATTCATCTTTGGAAGAGAGGTTTTGAGCGACATCGACAAGTGTTTGTTCTGCATACCTAGATTCAATATCCAGTTTTTGCTCTTCTATCTGCTCTGGCCCATAAAGATCCACCCCTAAGCGAGAGGCCACAGTATAAAGGCCTTTATCTACTGAAACGGTTACAAAATAAGCCGATCTATCCCCCATATTGATCCCGTCAGGATAGTCCATAAATCGAAACTTTGTGACGTGCAGAATGATTCCGACAAGCAAGATCCAGGACGTTAGACGCTGCCAGGTATAGGCTTTATTTCTCCCATATTGATGCATGTCAGGCGATTTTCCATTGGTTCTGCGAGAATTAAATTTGGAAGTGAAAAGATATTTAATTCCCCAAACTGCATGAATCGCAATCGGAACACCCAGCAAGAAAATCTCAATGGCTTGCAGATAGGGAAGGTTATGAATTGAATTCACAAGTTCGACAAATCCGCGCGCATTATCTCCAAGAAGGAGAGCTGCTTGAGAATTTACGAGCAGATGCTCGAATAAAAACAGAACAAGCCAAAGCCCCATTAAGGAATGAAGTCTTCTCCATATAAAGGCTTGTGGAAGTGTTTGCGTTGTCATTTCGTCTATTAAACATCGATGATGTGTTTTGGGAAAGAAAAAAGTTGAGCTGCATTCCTGGCTGTAATAAGACCCAGCTCTTGTGTAGAAATCCCTTTAAGGCCTGCAAGTAGTGCTGCCGTTTCTATGACATAACCAGGCTCGTTCATTTTTCCTCTCTTTGAAAGAGGCGCTAAATAAGGAGTATCGGTTTCAATTAAAAGCCGGTCCAGCGGAACATATTTTGCAATGTCTCTTAGAGAAGCTGAATTTTTGAACGTCACAATCCCGCTCATCGAAATCATCCATCCCCTCTCAAGGCAAACTTTGGCTTCCTCCAGCGTTCCTGTAAAACAGTGTAGAACTGCAGAAAAACCTGCACCTTTTGTTAGATCCTCCAAATCTTTAAACGCATCACGGCAATGAAAAATGAGGGGGAGTTTTGTTTCAAGTGCAAGTTCTACATATTTAAGAAGATGCTCTTTCTGCAAATCTTTGGGGGAGTGTTCATAATGATAGTCAAGACCTGTCTCTCCAATGGCAATGAGACCACCTTCTCGTGCAAACCGCGCGACAATAGGAAAAAATGACTCGCCTATTTTGCTCACATCGTGAGGCGTTGCTGCTGCCGCATTAAAAACCCACCGATGACGTTTAGATAGAGCAAGCCCCTTATCAAGACTTGCCTGGTCGGTACAAACATTGACGATTGCTTTAACATCATGCTGCTCTGCCCTTTGCAGCATCTCTTCAACATGATCAATCACGTCCGGCCCTGTCAGATGTGCATGAGAATCAATAAACATCTCTTTATTCTATCCAGCATAGCCTCTAATGTCAATTTGAGTCTCAAAATGACATTTCAAATGTCATTTTGCAGACATTTAGATGAAAAAGCTTGCAAAATGACATCACAAATGTCATATTGAGACTCAGAATGACATTTCAATACGTAAACAGACTTTTTGAAGAACCTAAAAAAAGCTACTTTCTTTTTGGCCCTAGAGGGACTGGAAAGTCCACCCTCTCTCGCTCGCTGCACCCCAAGGCTTTAATGATCGACCTGCGTTTGTCGGACCTAAAACTAAAGCTTGCCGGGAACCCTCAATATTTACTGGAGTTGGTCCGCGCCCAGCCAAAAGGTCAGGTTATCATCATTGATGAGATCCAAAAAATTCCTGAACTTCTATCGCTTGTCCATGTTCTGATTGAAGAAAAGCAGGGATGGGTTTTTATCCTTACAGGTTCCAGCTCTCGCAAGCTGAAAAGAGCAGGCGTGGACCTTCTTGCTGGAAGAGCGCTTAAAAAGCATTTACATCCTTTTATGGCCACAGAGCTCGGAGAAACCTTTGTATTGGAAGAAGCGCTGAAATATGGGCTACTTCCGCTCCGTTTTGATGAAGAAAATCCCACGGAAACTCTCAAAACTTATGTCGCACTTTACATGGAAGAAGAGGTTAAAGCGGAAGGAATTGTGCGTAATATCGAACCTTTTGCACGATTTTTAGAAGCAATGAGCTTTTCCCATGGCGGTCAGTTAAATCTCACAAATATTGCTCGTGAATGCATGGTAAAGCGAACAACCGTCACAAGTTGGGTGTCAATTCTAGAAGATTTGCTTATCGCGTTTCAACTTCAAGTATTTACAAAACGGGCAAAAAGAGAACTGAGCGCTCATCCTAAGTTTTATTATTTCGATGCAGGCGTTTTCAGAACAATTCGGCCTCAATCAATCGAAGATCCCCTTTCAGAACTAGATGGACCTGCTTTAGAGGGTTTGATTGCTCAACATTTGATTGCATGGTGTGATTATACCGAAGGAGAAAATAATCTTACGTTTTGGCGCACTCGTTCAGGAGTCGAAGTCGATTTTGTTTTGCATAGTCCTTTAGGTTTTTGGGCGATCGAAGTGAAAAATACACGTAACATATCTCTTGATGACTTGCGCCATTTAAAAATCTTTCAAGAAGATTATCCTGAGGCTAAACTCCTATTTTTATATCGCGGAACAGATAGGCTTATGAAAGGCAATATTCTTTGTATGCCTTGTTCAGAGTTTCTATCCAATTTAAAACCCAATCAAAGCATTATCAAACCATATTGAACTTTTGTTCAATTTTTTTTGACACGTAGATTTTTTCTGCGTGCATGTTAGAATGAGATTAAAATAGGTCATCATATGCTCGCTTTAACGAATGTATTTGTTGTTTCTTATGCGCAATCAGATTTTTTTGGAAAGTTAATCATTTTGAGTTTGGTTGCTATTTCAATGATCTGTTGGATTGTCCTACTCCATAAGATTTGGATGCTGAGGCAAGTAAAAAAACTCTCAGAATCTTTTCTAACTGCGATTGAGCAGCAGAAAAACTCTCTTCTCTCCTTCGACATCCCTTCCCCCGACTTAGAATCAACCTTCAATCCCTTTGGTCAGATTTTTCTTTCAATCAAAGGAAAAACCATCGATTTGTTAAATAAAAACAGGTATTTCATCTCCCAAACACAGCCCGGTAAAGCAAACGTCTATCTGACCCTTGCCGATCTTGAACTTTTAGAGTCTCATGTCAGTACAACCATCTCTTCTCAAAATAAAGCTTTAGAAAAGAACCTCTTTATCTTACCTACGATTGCTGCCTTGGCTCCTTTTATAGGATTATTGGGAACCGTTTGGGGGATTCTTGTCTCTTTATCAGGATTGCAAAGTGGAGGGGCGATGAGTTCCAACGCTTCTATTTTGGGAGGCCTGTCAACCGCTCTTTCAACAACAGTTTTGGGATTGATGATAGCAATCCCAGCGCTTGTTGCTTATAATTACATCAAAGCTCATTTAAAAAATTACTCCTCCGATATGGAAGGATTTTTAACATCCCTTATTTCCCGTATCGAGCTTCAATACAGGAAAGTGGAATGAGACGCCTTTCACGAAATAGTCAGGTTTTACCGGAAGCAGAGATCAATTTAACGCCTCTTTTGGATGTTGTTTTTGTCGTGCTGATTATTTTTATTATTATTGCCCCCATGTTAGAAATCGATCGGATAGAGCTTGCAAATGCAGCTCCTGCAAAACAATCAACAACATCGCCTCAGTCTAGTTCGATTGCAATTCATGTGAGAGAAGACAATTCGATTTGGTTTGAAAACCGTAAAGTGAATGCCCAAGAATTAACCCACATTCTAGAACAAATTCGCAAAACAGGCAATCAACGCGTTCCTCAGCTTTTCCAAGATAAGAGAGCTGCCTTTGGAACGTATCAAACTGTGAAAAATGCTGTTGAAGTTGCAGGATATGAACAGTTGGACGTTATTCTAAAACCAAGTTAGTACAATGTATAAACGTGTTGCATCAATTGTTATTTCATTTCACCTTTTTTTTATGGCATTACTATTATTTAGCCATCATCGAGTTCCAGTTAAAAGAATCACACATTTGAAAGTTCAAACAGTCAGGCCCATAGCAACTGTTAAAAGTGCACCTCAAGTTAAGCCACATCTCGCTCCATCAAATACCAAAAAAACAACGACGGCAAAGCCCTTGCCTAAACCCCAACCTACTCCCAAAAAACCTGCAACCCCAAACAAACCTGTGGTTGTTGAAAAAAATAAATTAGTCAAGAAAGCACCACCTCCCAAAAAAGAAACACCGAAAAAAATGTGGGATGAAATCGATCAAGCTCTCGCAAAAATAGAGAAGAAAAGTTATCCTGCTTCGAAACAGCCGCTTGAAGTTCCTAAATCGCCAACTTTTCTAGATGAGTTACCATCGGCTGAAGAGGGTGATAATAAAACTTCATACCTAATGGGGTATTTGCATGATATGTTGCATCTTCCAGAGGTTGGTGAAGTAAAAGTCGAGATCACCGTGCGAAAAAATGGAACAGTGGCTAAAGTAGTTGTACTGCACGCTGCAAGTCAGAAGAATAAACTCTACCTCGAAGAGCATCTTCCACTTTTGCAGATGCCGTTTGAGTTTGAGCAAGAAAAAACATGGACGATAACTTTCTGTAATGAAATCTAAATTATTTGCCTTTTTACTTATTTGCTTTCCTCTTCTAGGACACCAGGTGTCTCCTGAAGAAATCCGAATCTATTTAAATACAAAAAGTCCGCTCCAGCCCCTTTATCTTGGAAAATTACAATGCACTGACAACTCAATCGATGGAAATTATCTAGCAGATCTTTTTTCAGTGCTTGCATTTGATCTAAATTATAATGGGAGAACTAAAGTCCTCCCCACAGATCCAAACCGTGAAGAAGCCCTAAAGTCACAAGTTTTTCAGAGCGCTTCTTGGAAAAGCGGGGGTATAGCTCATGTCATTAAGGCAGAGATTCAAAATAAAGCGCTCACTCTTTCATGTTATTCCACTCAGGTTGGAAGCGCTAAAAAATTTCCCCCGCTTCCTCTCACTGGATCACTTGCGAAGGATAGAAAAAACCTCCATCGTCTTTCCGATGCTCTATATAAAACTCTGTATGGGAAAGAAGGAGTAGCAAGCACAAAACTCATCTACTCTAACAAACAACGTAAAGGCGAGCGATTTGTGACTGAAATATGGTGTTGTGACTGGGATGGAGGCAATCCCCAGCAATTAACAAATGAAAATAACCTCTGCGTAACGCCGGTATTTCTTCCTCTTAGCAGACTCTATTCCAACGATCGCTTTCTTTATGTTTCTTACAAACAAGGAAAATCTAAAATCCACCTGGGATCCTTATCAACAGGCAGCGGAAAAAAACTCATCGACTTAAATGGAAACCAGCTACTACCTGCCCTATCACCCAGAAGAGATAAAATTGCTTTTATCTGTGATGTTTCAGGAAGAGCAGATCTATTTTTGCAAGAATTCGATCCTGAAACCAGCCAGACGGGAAAGCCCATGCAACTCTTCTCCTACCCAAGATCGACGCAAGCCTCGCCAACTTTTAGTCCAGATGGTTCTAAAATTGCTTTTGTCTCCGATAAAGATGGATCTCCCCGCATTTATCTTTTACCCGCCATTCATACTGGAAAAAGAGGTAATCCTGTCTTATTAACAAAAAGGAATTTAGAAAATTCATGCCCATCTTGGTCGCCTGATGGAAAGAAAATAGCCTTCAGTGCTAAAACGAAAGGAACCAGGCAAATATGGATTTATGATTTTGATGCTGGGGAAGAATGGCAGCTGACAGATGGAACAGGCAATAAAGAAAATCCATCTTGGGCGCCTGATAGCGAGCACTTGGTTTTTAACTCGACAGATGGTCACATCTCAGAACTTTACTTGGTTAACTTAAACCAACCTGATGTCATCAAAATTTCGAGCGGACCCGGAGTTAAACATTATCCCTCATGGGGAACTAAATAAAAAGAGGATCTATTTATGAATAAAGCGATGCATGTATGCCTACTGGCTCTTTGCACACTCGTTTCAACAAGCTGCCAAAAAAAGTCAGGCAATATCTGGGATGATAATCAGACCGGTGCAAAATATAAGCAAGACAATAGTACAGCTGCACTGTGGGATAGCTCCAAAGATGGCGGCCCTGCGGAAGAAGCCTTCATTCCTTTGAATGATGATGATCTCAGAAATCAATTTGCAGATTCTGCCATTCCTGCCCCAAGCCGTGAGCTGGGAGAAAAAGGAATGCCAAGCGCCGATCAATTTGAAGCGCCTCGTGGAGAACTAGCCACGGTTTTTGCACCTGTGTTCTTTGATACAAATGAACATACCGTAAAAAATACAGAATATTTAAGCGCTTTGAAAAGGACTGCCGCTTATCTTAAAGCCCATCCAAAAACCTATGTCATTATTGAAGGCCATTGCGATGAAAGAGGTCCTGAAGCGTACAACTTAGCGCTTGGTACAAGAAGATCTAGTTTCGTCAGATCACATTTGATTAAAGAAGGTGTCAAAGCCGATCAAATCCATACTGTCTCTTTAGGAAAGGAACATCCTTTTGCTTTAGGACATACACCTGATGCTTGGTCGCAAAACAGACGCGCTCATTTCCGCGTGCATACGCAAGGGGAATAATGTATTTTGTGTATAGCACACTAGTGTGCACTCTCCTCCTAGTTGGGTGCACATCTAGTTTTACCGCCTTACGAGGCACCAATGACTCTGCAATCAACGATCTTCGTATGGAGATCGCAGATCTCAAACATGCACTCCATGGAACTGAAGTAGAAGTCAAACTGCTTGAAGAACGCATGGAAGGAGCTGAAGGGTCTATTGATAATGCAAGAGAAGCTACCGATCTCAATAGGAAAATTGCCGTATTAGAAAAGAATCTTGATAAGCTAACAAACGAGCTGCGCACTCTTGCCCATTTTTCAACACAAACTACAGCCGCTCTCAGCAGTTATCGACAGCAGATCGCAGCAATTGATAGCAAACTCGATGAGATTTCTAAACTTCGCTCGACCTTGACAGAACTATCAAGGGCTGAACTTTCAAGATCGGCATCTTCGGTCCAAGCTGTTTCTTATCAAGTAAGGTCTGGTGATTCTCTAGAAAAAATTGCTAGAAAATATCAAGTCACCGTCGATGCCCTAAAGCGAGAAAACAACCTTTCCTCTGATAAAATTGTGGTGGGTCAGCAGCTTGCAATCCCTACAAAATAAGCCGATTGGTGTTTTTGATTCAGGGTTTGGAGGGCTGACAGTTCTTAAAGAGCTTCAAAAAGTTCTTCCTTTTGAGCAATTTGTTTATCTGGGTGATACAGCACGTCTTCCCTATGGGACAAAAAGCCCAGAGGCTATCATTCAATATACACTTGAGAGCTGCTCTTTCCTTGCAAGCCAAGGCGTTAAGTTAATCGTTATCGCTTGCAATACAGCCACTGCTATTGCTCTTGATTCCCTTATCCACTTTTCCATCCCGATCATCGGTGTCATTGATCCCGTTATCGAACGTATCGTTAAAACTTCTCCACACAGTCGGATTGGAATTTTAGCTACTAAAAGCACAGTTGAATCGGGCGTCTATCAAAAAAAGATCCATCATTTCCTTCCAGCCACCCAAATCACGGCTGTTGCAGCAACGCTCCTTGTCACTCTTGTAGAAGAAGGATTTATCGACCACCCTATGACTAAGCTGGCAATCCAAGAGTATATAAGACCGCTCCTTCTTGCCCAAATTGATACAGCAATTCTTGCCTGCACCCATTTTCCCCTTCTTAAAAATCAGATCGAAAAAGCGCTCGGCCCTTCCATCCAAGTGATTGATCCTGCTTGTGATACCTCACATGCTGTAAAAAGATTGCTTTCCCGTCTTGATCTTTTAAGCACTGAGCAAAAAAGTATCGAGCCTATTTTCTACGTGACAGACGACCCTGAAAAGTTTAAACGATTAGCCCCAGGCTTTCTGCAGCGTCCCATTCATGAAGCCACGCTTGCTACTTTGTTATTTTAATCATAAGCGGCTTACTTTTTTCCAAACGTGATTATAATCACAGAATTTGAAGAATCGACGTCGACATAGAGGAAGGTATCTGAGCCGCGTTTAAAGAAGGCAAAGAGGCGAGAAGACGGATGCAGTGTTTCAGGAAGGTGATCTGATTCAACCATGATGCAGGGATTGATCGTATCACCCGAAAGAATTTTAGCGGTTTCTAAAAGAGGGCCGTAAGTCTCATCTGAGGGAATCAGATGGATCGAATAAAATGCCCAGTTAAACCAGGGGAAACGTCTTTTCCCAGCTTGTCTAACCAAGAGATGCACATTTGATGCAACGCTTAAAAGGAGGAGCGCTTTAGTCCACGTTGCATTTCGGAGAATTAAAACGGCATCAGGATTTTTTTCTAAAAGATCTAGCCCTTCTGCTCTAACATCGGCAAATGGTTTTAATATGCGGCGAGCAATGAATGGAAGTGCAAGGTCAGACAGCCTTGAAATCATGAGAAGAGATAAAAATAAAGTTGCGATTCCAATCATCCCGAATCCTGCAGCAGGAGAAAGTCCTAGAACATCGCTAAAAATAAAAAGCGCCAGTGATGCAACTAAAACTCCGCAAAAGCTTAAAAAATTATTAGCTCCAATAATTTGTCCTCTTTTTTCATTAGGGCTGTAAAGCTGAACAAATGAATCGAAGGGAACTATGAAAAGCCCTCCAAAGACTCCTAGGAAAAATAAGAGTGAAATCACTGTAAAAAGATCGGTGCAGCAAAAAGTTAGAAGAATTAAAAGAATGGAGATAAAAACTCCTGCAAAACAGGATAGGCCCAGTTCCACTCTTTTTTTTGATACCCTCCCTCCGATAAACGCGCCGATTGCAATCCCAACTGCTGTACATAAGAAAAGATATCCTCCGGCAATATCTGTCATATTAAGAGAGTAGATTGCAAAAGGGATGATGTTGAGCTGAGCAAATGCGCCAACAAAAAGAAAATAAGCAGAGCCTACCATCGCCACCAGAAGATGTTTTCTTGTTTGACAGAATTTTAGGGTGGTGATGATTTCACTAATGAAAAGCCAATTAGGTTTTTTATTACTTTGTTGTGCGGGAGTTCGTTTGATGCCAAACGTGCTGATAAACCCTATGAGCGCGATCAGAAAACCAAAAGCTGCTACAAGGACGAAATTCCGAGATGTGATTTGAGTTAAAAATGAGGCAAGAAAAGTACCGACAATGACCCCGAAATAGGTAAATGAGGTAATAAGGCCGTTGGCACTTGAAACTTTTTCTTGAGGAACAAGCTCTGAAATAATTGCATATTTAGAAGGGCCAAACATCGCGCTGTGCGACGCTAAAATAAAGAGAAGAGTATAACTTGCCCAGACGCTTTTAAAGGCAAAGGCAACCATCGCCAGCAGCATGATAATCATTTCTACAACTTTCATGACCATCATGAGCCGCTGCTTGCTAAATCGATCGGCCAGCGTTCCTGCCGTTGATGAAAAGAGAAGAAATGGGATGACAAAAATAGCTCCGGATACTGCCATGATGGTGCTGGCATAAATCTGTCCAAGAATTGCAATTAATAGGTACGAAATGACAAGTTTGAAGATATTGTCATTAAGCACTCCCATAAATTGGGCAATATTGAGAAAATGGATAGAATGCTTATCTGGTCTGGAAAAGCCAGGAACTTTGGAAAGAAAATTTGTTAGCCATTTATAAGGTGATTTTGAAAAAAAGGGCATATGTCGTAACTCTAGCAGGAAGAAAATAAGAGCGCTATGAAAGTTTTTGTTTCAAATAAGCTATCAAACTTAAGCAAAGCTCTCCAGAAAGAGCTTTTTTTTAACATTGATAATCCTCTAGAAAAAAGATGGGTGATAGTACCTAGCGAAGATGTTAAGCTCAGTCTTTATCTTGACTGGCTTCAAACTTCATCGGTGATCACTGGAATTCAAACGATCACTTACAATGAATTCTTTCGTAAAATATTTCCTGAGCTTCCTTCTAAAATGGAACTTGCCCTTCGCATTGAAACTGCTTTGGATGACCTGCCTGAATTAAAGAACTATCTTAAAGACGATAGCCCCATTCGTAAAATTGAACTTTCCATGGAGTTAAGTTCTTTATTTTTAAAATATCTTGAAAGACCTTCTAAAATCCTCTTAGAATGGCTAGAGACCCAAGGATGGCAGCAAAAACTTTGGAAAACAGTTTTTGGCTCTTCTCTTCCTACATCAGTGGCGCTGCCCTTAAAAGGACGCTTTTTTCTTTACCACATCTCAAGTATCTCTTCTTACCAGTGGGATGTATTGTCCAACATGGACATCTCCTGGTTTTTATTTTCTCCTAGCGAAATGTACACTGGGGATCTTGTGTCAGAGAGGCAGCAATCATTTCTTTTGAAAAAAGCCAAAACAACTGTTCAAGATATTTTACGAGAGTACTTTGAAGAGAATCCCTCTCTTCTTTCTAATTGGATCGGCCATAGTCTTCCGCTTTTTGATCTTCTTGAAAATGGAGATCGTGTGGAGTTATTTAAAAAGCCCGAAGAGCCCTCCTCGCTGCAGTCGCTTCAACGTGAATGGCTGACTTTTGAAAAAGAAAAAACTCCCCCTGATGATTCGCTGCAGCTGCATTCTGCACCAACACTGATGCGTGAAGTGGAAGTTGTTTGGGAAATCATTCAGAGGCTCCCTTTTAATCCTCGTGAAATTGTTGTTGCGGCTCCAGATATAGACATATATGCAATGGCGATAGAATGGGTCTTTAAACAGCGTGGCGGCCCTTTTGATTATTCTATCAAGGGAATACAGGCTCGTACACACTCGCCGCTATTACAAGGATTAGAGCTCTTACTTTCCCTTTCAAGTTACCGATTTTCTTTTGATGCATTTAAAAAGTTGCTTTTTTGCGCCCCATTTTTAAAACGATTCCAGATGAATATTGAGGAAGCAAAAGAACTTGCCATGTGGATGAGCAAACTGCAATTAAGATACGATTTATCAGGCTCTATAAATTCATGGAGTGCTGCTCTTAAACGAGCTATAGAGAACCTTGTTTTGTCAGGTTCATTGGACTTTTCTGATACTCCTCTTCTCAATCGTTGGATTGAAATAACGCTCTTATTTGAAAAAGAGCTAGAACCTCTCTCAGACGGCAAGAAACGATCTGGTGAGCAGTGGGCTGCTTTAATTGAAGAATGGATCAAAGCCTTTTTTACAACGGATGAAGAGGCAGATATTCTAAGGTCGCTTTTAGCCACTCTTCGAAGCCAGCGGATTGAAGGAATGTTTTCATATGAAACGATTGAATACCACTTAAAAACGTCTCTTAAAAACCCCTCGGGATCAACACGCGCCTTACATCCTAATACAGTCCGCTTTACATCCTTAAAAGAAGGGGCTTTTGTACCTGCAAAAGTCATCATTTGCATGGGAATGCAAGCAGGTTCTTTTCCCCGTCTTGATCCCCCTTCATCACTCCCTCTTCTCCAAAGCCCTTATCGCAGTCTTGAAGATCGATACCTCTTTTTACAAGCTTTATCTCATGCAGAAAAACAGTTTATTATGACCTATGTGAGATGCCATCCTGACGATGGAAAAGAAGTCTCACCTTCTCCTCTCATTCAGGAGCTAGAAAAGGATCGAGGGGGGCTTGTGCAGATTCACCATCCTCTTTCTGCACTTGACCCTATAAATTATCAACTTTCAGGCTATAGAAGCTATTCTAAGGTGCATTACGACCTTCTGTTTTCGAATAAGAAAACCGATCAAGGCATACTTCCAGTTGTTTCCAATTTGAAAAAAAATATCGATTTGCGCGTTTTAAAAAAACTGGCGCGCCACCCCGTGCAATTTTACTTGGAAGAAGGGCTAGGAATTCGCTTTCCTTGGGATGAAAACAGTTCGGAATTTTTATTTTCTCGTCTTGAAATGCATCGCTTAAGAAAAGCTTCACATACCTCAAGTCTAGAAGAAATAATCCATAACTTATCTAGTGAAGGCAAGCTCCCTTTAGGACCTTATAAACCAATGGCCCTTGAATCCATCCAAAAAGAGCTCCAAGATTATCAAACCAGCCTTGATGAGCTACAAGTCAATCCTAAAGAAATCTATTCCATTGAGTTGTCTCTTCATGCACAAAAACTGTCAAAACTTTCAGAAGACTACTTGGTAGCACCTTTATTAAAAACCTCTCTTCCTTCTGGTGAAGAGATTCAAATCCAAGGAACTTTGGAAGGGCTTTGCCCGCAAGGTCTCATTTTCCATGGTGATGAATCACTCGAAGATCTTTTGAAAATTTGGCCCCTTTATGTTGCTGCCCAAGCTATTTTAGGTCCTATTCCTCTACTTCTCACAAAGAAGAAAACAGTTTTACCTATTCCACTAGACAATCCATTAAAGACGCTGCAGCGATATATGACCTACCTTCAGAAAAGCTTACAAAGCCCTTCGCCCCTTTTTCCGGCTTGGGGCCGCAGAATTTTTAAAGGGGACAAAATTCCTGCAAGTACAGATGATCCCGTTCTTCTTTGGGCAAAGCAAAGAAATCTATTGCCCCCTCAGGATAGCTGGGTAGATGAGTGGAGATCTTCTTTACACGAGGCAGTGCATGAACTCCTTTGATATTCTCTCGAAAAAAACACTTCTCCAGCCTCGACTTTTCTTAGAAGCTTCTGCAGGCACCGGAAAAACATTTACCATCGAGCATTTGGTTGTAAGGCTACTCATAGAAACATCTCTAACACTAGATGAGATTGTGATTGTCACCTTCACAAGGGCTGCCACACGCGAACTTAAAAGTAGAATACGCTCAAATCTCGAATCTATTCTCCAGGGACAAACATCATTTGATTACTTAGTTGATTTATCAAGTGCGCAGAGAGGAAAGATTGATGAGGCTCTCAAAAATTTTGAAGCTGCCCAAATTTTTACGATCCATGGATTTTGCTCTCATCTTTTGCAGCAATTTGCCTTTGAGGCTGAAACGACTCTTCATCTTTCTGAGTGGACACGAGAAGAAGAAATCTGGGAAGTTAGACAATTTTTGCGCAGGCAAACCACTCTTTCTCAAAGCGAGCTAACTAAACTTCTTAGCTCTTACCGATACGATATGAATCGTTTAGAAGAGGCCCTTTTACGATCGAGCGCAAAACCCGCGCCTCTTCAAAAACCGATTCCTTCACTAAAAGAAACTCCTCCTTTTGCCCTTGCTGCCGAATTTGAAACAGTCCGGTCTTCTTATAAAGGGATGACATCTGAACTTTTTTCATCTCAAGCGCTAGAGCTCGAAAAAGCCTTGCGCGAAGGTGCGATTTCGATGACTCTATGGGACAAATGGATTAAAGAGACTCCTTTCTTTCTAAAAAACTTAAATGATTCTCAGCTAAAAGTGCGTGCAAAGCTCAAATGTTCGCCACAACTTTCACACTTAAGAGAGCTCATCCTTCCAGCTCTAGAAACGGCGCAAAACCCCGATCATATTTTCTTAAAACTCTGTTCTGCCTGGCACGTGCATCGCAATACCCTTTCTGAAAAACAAGGTAAAATAACACCGGATGATCTTTTAAAAACAGTTCACTCAAAACTTCAAAAACCTTCTTTTGTACAGGCCATACAAAAAAAATACCAAGCAGCTATTGTCGATGAGTTTCAAGATACCGATCCTCTTCAATGGGATATTTTTAAAACGCTTTTCATGGATGATCCTCGCAAATCTGTCTATTTAGTTGGAGACCCTAAGCAATCGATTTACGCGTTCCGCCTTGCTGATGTTTACACTTTTATAGAAGCTTCCCGCACTTTTAACATCGATCAAAAAGCTGCATTGGTTAAAAATTTCCGTTCAACTTCTGGCCTCTTGCAAGAGATGAGCCGCCTTATGTGTCAAACATCTTGGATGGATCTTCCTAAATTAGATCGCTTTCTCGATATCCCCGAAGCAATAGCTGCGCATGAAGGAGAGGGACATTTATGTTTCATGATAGCCGAAGGAGAAAAAGGGCGCTCAGCTCAATTTCCAACACAAGAAATTGAAGAAGAGCAACTCTTTCCCTTCATCGTAGAAGAGATCCAAAAGAAGAAACTCGATCCTTCCACAACGGCAATCCTTGTCAAAGACAGGTATCAAGCAGAGAGAGTCAGAGTCTTTTTAGAGCGTTGGAAAATTCCAGCAACTCTTTACCGCGCCTCTCCTTTAAGTAGCAGCCCGTTGATTGAATATTTAGAAGAAATGGTAGATGCAACGCTGGATCTTTCAACCTCTGCAATCAAAAAACTTCTTCTAGGACCGTTTGCTTCCACTCCGCCTCATGCGCTGACACTAGAACTCGTTTATCAAGCTAAAGAGGTTTTGCAAAATCTGCAGAATCTTTGGATTGAAGAGGGTTTTGGAGTTTTTTTTGCTGCTTTCTTAAATGCACGCTTAGGAGAGGAAACAACTCTTAAGAGTTTCTATCAGCACTCTGGCACATTGGATGATCTCTTGGAATTAACTCCAAAAATTTTATTTGTTCATCAACCCTATGAGCTTAAACAACTTTTAGCAGAAATTAAAACCTTTGAAACTAAAGAACGGCTCTCTCCTAATAAAGCTGGCGTTCAGATTATGACAACACATGCTAGCAAAGGACTTGAATTCGAAACGGTTTTTGCCTTAGGTCTTGCTTCACGCACTCCTATCCAAGAGCTTTCAGAGGAACTTCTAAAAGAGCTCGATGCCGAGAAAATGAGGCAGCTCTATGTGGCTCTAACCCGTGCTGAAAAGCGGCTTTACATTCCAATCGTACAGCAGCTGCCTAGCCCTGACTATTCCTTAGGAGAGGGCTCGCCCATCGAACTCTTCTTGTCGAAGGCAAATCCAGATCTTACCACCTTTACGCAAGAATTTTTGGCGCATCGGACATTTGATCTACAACTTCCTGAAAAATCAGATAAGAATGCTTTTGAACCTCCACTTCCATTCCAAGATTCTTTTGCACCACTCTACATGCAATCGTTTTCTTCTCTGGTTAAAGAAAATTACATCCAAGCCAAAGGGGACCCTCTTGGAGTCGAAGCGGGGGCAGAAACGGGTGTTATCATCCATCGCATCATGGAAAGATATTTTAATCAAGAAGGAGAGCTTGAACTCATTGTGACTCAAGAAACAAAAGGCACCAAACTCAGTACTGTGTCCCAAACGGTTTATTCAATGCTGCAAAAAACACTTTCTCTTTCTCTTGGAAGCTTTTGTTTGAATGACATTTCTTTAGACTGTGTTCAAACAGAGATGGAGTTTCTCTACCCTACTACACAAGGATGGATGAAAGGTTATATCGATTTATGTTTTGAGTATGAAGGACAATTTTACGTTGTCGACTGGAAAACCAACCTGGTGGAGAATACCGATGAAACAGCACTTACAGAGGTGATGAAATCTCACGACTATTACCTTCAAGGGAAAATCTATTCTGAAGCACTCAAGAGGTATATTCCTGCTTCATCATTTGGTGGAGTCTATTTTATTTTTATTAGAGGGCCGGCCTATGTCCTTGTTTGATGAACTTATCGAAGAAGGGTTCTTAGAACCGATCGATCTCTACTTTGCAGATCTTCATGCTCCTGATACGGAAGAAAAAAGAGCTTTTCTTGCAGCCGTCATGCAATCTGCAAGACAAGGTCATCTTTGTTTGGATTTACAGATAGTGCAAGGACCGAGCTCTTGGGCTCAAGCAGTTAAATCTGGAGTTACATCTTCACCTTATTTAGTCATGCAAGGTGATCTTGTCTATCTACAGAAAAATTATCGCTACGAAACGGACGTGTTAGAGGAAGTAAAAAAACTCTTAGAACCTTTGCCTCTACCAAAAATAAAAGCGAATTTAACAGAGGATCAGCAAGCGGCCTTTGACCTTGCCAGGTCAGAGTGCTTTTCCATCATTGAAGGAGGCCCAGGAACAGGAAAAACCTATCTTGTGCACGAGCTTGTGAAAAGTTTTGGAACCGAGGCTCGTATCATTCTAACTGCACCAACGGGAAAAGCAGCGGCTAGGCTTAAAGAGAAAAATCCCGGGGCACACTGCGGTACACTTCACTCTATTCTTGGTATCAAATCTGATCGAAATCTTGAGGAGCACCGCTCTTTTATTCAAGCAGATTTGATTGTGGTCGACGAAGCCTCGATGATCGATGTAAAAATCATGCGCCTTCTTTTGAGAAGCATGACCAGAGGCCAGCGCGTCGTATTTTTAGGAGATGGCAATCAACTTCCACCTGTTGAATCGGGCAGCCTTTTTAATGATTTAATCGACTTAGTACCAACAGCTCATCTTAATAAATCGCTCCGCTCTGATCGGAAAGAAGTTCTCGATCTGGCGTCTTTAATTTTAAAAGAAGAGGCTCCTGTGTCACAGGGACCTCTATCTGTTGACTTTATCAAAAAATGTGTAGGTGCAACGATACTCACGCCTCTTCGAGAGGGGCCGTGGGGTGTAAAGTCGCTCAATCAGCTTCTTCATGGCTCAAGAAAAGAGACACCTATTATGATTACACGTAACGATAGCGAAACAGGACTTACTAATGGAGATACGGGCATATTACTATCTCCTACAGAAGCCTTCATCAATGGGAAGAAAATTCCCCTATCTGCTCTTCCTCCTTATGAACTGGCCTACGCACTCTCCATTCACAAAAGTCAAGGAAGTGAGTTTGACCATGTCGTTGTTCTCGTGCCTCCTGGATCGGAGGTATTTGGAAAAGAAGTCCTCTATACGGCAGTGACGCGTGCAAAAGAGTCCGTTATTTTACTCGGGGAAATGGATATCATTGCTAAAACAGTTCAGAATTCATCGCTCAGGCGATCAGGGATCAAGAAAAGATGGGCTCTATAAGAGCCCTACAAATTACTTAAGACGTGCTGAAAGACGCGCTTTTGTGCGTGCAGCTTGATTCACTTTAAAACGGCCGGTTTTAACTCCTTTATCAACCAAGCTATAAACTTTATTGAGCTGAAGTTGTTTAGCAGCTTTATCGGTTCCCGCAAGAGACTCTTCATAAGCGCGAACTGCTGTCCTTACCATTGCTTTAAAACCACGGTTTGCAAGACGTTTTTTTGCGCTTTGCTTATCTCTTTTTTTAGCGGAGGAGATTTTTCCGTTTTTTTTCTTTGCTGCTTCTTTTTTTTCTTCTGCCATAATATTGCAAGTTCCTTGTATTTTATAGATATATTATGAGTCTAGCCTGGTTTAAATTCAATATGTCTTATCCACTGACGCTCCTAGGGTCGATTCTCTTCTTAGGATTAGGCTCGGTGGCCATGAGAGACTATTATTTGTATTTGCGGCTTTCAGTGAAGGTAGAAGCCTCCATAGACCAATGGAAAGTGATAAAAAAGTCTTCATCTTCCTACCCGATACAAGGCAAGTATCATTTTGAATTCCAAGGGACAACCTATCATGGAGCTTCCAATTTAAAACCTCCTTACCCACTGAACCGGCCTTCGGCTCAAAAAATGATTGTAGAGCTGGAGCCCTCACGGAAACTCTGGATTGATCCTCATAATCCTATGATTTCCTCTCTAGAAAGAGGGTTTCCCATAAAAAAAGTTGTTTATGCATTGATTGCTCTTGGGGTCTCTCTCTATTTTTGGTTTGTAGAAACAAGCTCTAAGATTCGCATTCCGATAAAATAGAGCCACCATTTCCATCCTTCCATAGGACGATAGTGGTGAATAATTTTTTTAATTTCTTGCACTCCTAAAGTAGCACAAGCCGTATGAATATCCCCTACAAAATGAAGAGGCCAGCTGCGATCCGGCACTTTAATAAAGGGCGTGCATGGTTCTTTAATATTGACTGGAAGCGCCTCTCCTTTAAAATGCCTTTTTTTGGCTCGTATAACTTCGATTTGATCGTAGATATATGCTCCATTTGTAAAATAGGTTGGATAACTGGATCTTAGCAACTTTTCTGCAGGAGAGACTTTTGAGTCGTTATAGAATCCTTCGTATAAAATCCAAACTACCTGATACCCCAAAGAGGCGTAATCGGTGCAGCGATCCACCGCTTCTTGGGGACTAATAGGAGATATTTGAATTTCAAAAACAATCTTTTCCTCCTCCCAGACCCCATCCGCCCTCCTTTTTCCTAAATTCTTTTCTAGTATTAAGGTGGGGATTTGTTTTTTCAGGTAGCCTTGGATCTCTTCATGTGCTACACTTTTTCCTAAACCACGACGGTAAATGTATTTTGTTTGTGTTAACATCTTGACAACAAGCCGTCTTAGAAAGAGAATCTTAATCATCGCATGAGTAAAGGAAATTTTTCTACCGTTTTTACGCAGCAGCATCAGCAAAAAATTGAAGAGCTCGTTTCTCTTGCCAAAGAGCAAGGGTATGTAACTTACGAGGAGATCAATGAAATTTTGCCGATGAGTTTCGACTCGCCCGAGCAAATCGACCAGGTGCTCATTTTCTTGAGCGGCATGGACATTCAGATTTTGAATCAGACGGAAGTTGAGCGTCAAAAAGAACGAAAAAAAGAAGCCAAAGAACTCGAGGGACTTCCTAAAAAACCGGAAGGAACTTCTGACGACCCTGTTCGGATGTATCTTAAAGAAATGGGTTCTGTTCCCCTCCTCACACGAGAAGAAGAAGTCGAAATTTCCAAACGAATTGAAAAAGCGCAAATCCAGATTGAGCGGATCATCATGCGATTCCGCTATTCGACACGTGAAGCGATTTCAATTGCCAACTATTTAATCACTAGCAAAGAGCGGTTTGATAAAGTCATCTCGGAAAAGGAAGTTTCTGATAAGAACCATTTTTCCGCCGTACTCCCCAAACTGGCCACCCTTCTTAAGCAAGAAGACACTATCTTAGAAACCTATCTCCTTCAACTCCGCGATCCACTACTCAAGAAAAACGATAAAGCAAAAATCCTCGAAGATATTGAAAAATGCCGCATCCGTACACAAGCTTATCTTCGTCAGATGCATCTTCGCCATAACATCATTGAAGATTTCTGCGAAGTCATCATGCGCGGATATGATCGATTCTTGTCTCTTGAAAAAGAGATGCAAGAGCTCCAACCAAGAGCTGAAAAAAACAAATTTGCTGCTGCAAAACTTGTCGCTGTTCAACGTAAACTTTCTAAACGAGAGCTTGCTGCAGGAAGATCTTTGGACGAATTTAAAAAAGACGTCCGCATGCTCCAGCGTTGGATGGACAAAAGCCAAGAAGCAAAACGAGAGATGGTTGAATCTAACCTGCGCCTTGTCATCTCGATTGCAAAGAAATACACAAACCGCGGCCTCTCCTTCTTAGACTTGATTCAAGAAGGAAACATGGGTCTTATGAAAGCGGTCGAAAAGTTTGAATATCGACGCGGTTATAAATTCTCTACCTATGCAACATGGTGGATCCGTCAAGCAGTCACTCGCGCTATTGCCGATCAAGCACGTACGATACGTATCCCTGTACATATGATCGAAACTATCAATAAAGTTCTTCGCGGCGCAAAAAAACTCATGATGGAAACCGGTAGAGAGCCGACCCCAGAAGAGCTTGCCGTAGAGCTAGGACTTACTCCTGAACGCATCCGAGAAATTTATAAAATCGCTCAGCATCCTATTTCGCTCCAGGCAGAAGTTGGCGATGGCGGAGAAAGCCAATTTGGAGATTTCCTTGAAGATACCTCAACAGAATCTCCTGCAGAAGCCACCGGTTATTCGATCCTAAAAGATAAAATGAATGAGGTCCTCTCAACACTTACCGATAGAGAAAGAACTGTGCTCATCGAGCGGTTCGGCCTTCTCGATGGTAAGCCGAAAACGCTTGAAGAGGTAGGCTTAAGATTCAAAGTGACACGCGAGCGCGTCCGCCAAATTGAAGCTAAAGCTCTTCGTAAAATGCGCCATCCAACCCGCTCAAAACAGCTTCAAGCATTCTTAGATCTCCTCGAAGGAGAATAAGATTTTATAAGGATCTATCATGATCGCAACAATGACTGCGCTTCATCTGTTTACACATACGCCTGCTCAAATCACTCAGCAAATGTCCATCGAAGAAAAAGTAGGGCAGCTTTTTGTCATCCCAGCATGTCCAGAAAGAAAAGATGAGCACCTTCAAGATTTGGAGCATCTTTTTAATGATTACCATGTAGGCGGAATCATTTTAAAACAAGGTTCTTCTAAGTCATATCGAGAGTTTCTTGCCTCCTTAAAAACAGCCCTGCCCCTTATCTGTGTTGGAGATGCAGAGTGGGGTGCTTCTATGCGCGTGACCGATGCTGTGAGATTGCCGCGTAACTTAACGCTCGGAGCCATCCAAGATCTTTCACTCATAGAAAAATTCGGGAGACAAGTCGGCTGGGAATGCCGCCAACTCGGTATCGATCTCAATCTTGCTCCTGTTGCCGACATCAACACCAATCCCCTCAATCCCATCATCGGAACAAGATCTTTTGGAGACGATCCTGAAAGAGTAGCTCAGCTCGTATCAATTGTCGTTCGCGCTATGCAAAAAGAGGGGGTCCTTGCCTGTGCAAAACATTTTCCCGACCATGGAGACGTCACGATTGACTCGCATGTCGATCTTCCTAAGACACAAATCCGCTCGCTCATTGCCTTTGAAAAAGCCGTCCAAGCAAATGCCGGCGCTCTCTTAACCGCACATCTACTAATAGATGATAAAGTTGTCACTTTTTCCCACGAGATCGTACATGAATTGATACGCAACCAGCTTAAATTTCCCGGATTAATTATAACCGACGGGCTCAATATGAAAGCCGTCTCAAAATATACGAAGCCTGATCAAGCAGCACTCGATGCTTTAAGAGCAGGTCATGACCTCCTTCTCTATGGCGATCACATTTCAGAAAAAGTGAATGCGATTCTTCGAGAATCTGTCCCCCAAGCAATAGGCCGCATCGTCCAAGCTGTTAAGACCGGCCAATATCCTGAATCGCTCCTTGATGAGCATGTGATTCGAATCCTTGAGACCAAACAAAAACTCCACCAAAGACCTCCCGTCCAAGAAACCGTTATTGCAACACAAGAAGCCAAAGTTCTTAAGCAAACACTCTACGACAACGCAGTTACCCTCATCAGAAATAAGCATCTTCCTTTAAAG
>JACCDZ010996870.1_pt1 | contig 55652 bp, 56 predicted proteins | sample 7449551 | NCBI WGS metagenome assembly JACCDZ01 (sample SAMN15323452, study PRJNA562643) | freshwater metagenome | isolation source: river surface water | place: USA:Blue River Watershed | collected 2017-08-18 | reverse complement strand
TCAGTAGCTCAGCTGGTTAGAGCACATGACTGTTAATCATGGGGTCCCTGGTTCGAGCCCAGGCTGAGGAGCGGAAAAGGCTGCGTAATGCAGCCTTTTTTTGTTTCTCCCCTCCTGCCGCAAAGCGGAAAGGAGGGGTGTCCCGGCTGAGCCGGGACGGGGTGGTCTGTTGATAGAAAAAGTGTTTGAAATTTACAGAAAGGAAACGAGGAGAATCTCCCCATCTACCAGCAGGTTCCCGAAAATTATCGGGAGCGGAGCGGAAAACCCTGTAAACTCTAATTTTTATGGGGGTTTTTGTTCAATGCCTAGTCCCCTGGTTTTGATTATAATTCTATATTTTCTTTCACCATCTATCAATACAAGTGAATAATTTGCGTTGTCTTTTTTCACAACTATGCACAGAGGAATTACTGTGATAATAGGAAAGGGGTAATAAGAAAATAATGACAGATGAAGAGATTATACCGCCATTTTTCACTATCTAACGAATACAGAATACAGGAAAATGGACATCATATCCTGAATAGTTGTATGAGAAATTCTGGATTAAAGTTACTTTTGAATCAATATAACTATTTACGTTATCTATTATCACAATGTAAAACTCCATAGAATTAGTCATTTGAAACTTTGTATTTGTGGGTGTTCTTGTCCAAGTGCTCATATTAGTACTCGTAATCCCTTCTACTGAAATATAATTTAAAACCTCGTCAAGTGATGGCATTCTCCAATCACTATACCCTGATTCATTCAGACTTGCACAATAATTAAGAGCCTCCATAAAAGTTAAAGAATTTTCACTTCTTTGACTTACTGAATTGTAAGAAAAACTACTTGGATTATTTGACTGTCCTGTGTTCTCTGCATAAAGAGCATACGGCACAGACATCATCTGCTGTGTCCCTAGGTCAACAACCCCATAGCCCGCATTCATCAGCACGTGCAAAAACTTGCTTCCTGTTCCCCACTGGATTCCACTGAATGTACCTGTCACGGCTGTTCCGCCGCCTACATTCAAACTCACCAATCCCTGCGCGTTGGTGGTGGTGGCGTGCGTCTCTTCATAGACCACCGTTCCCGTGGCACTGTTGTCATGTATCTTAAACGTGATGGTCACCGCTGCATTGGCCATGGTACTGCCGTCAGTGTTGCGCACAACGGCTTGGTAGGGGATGCTTTGGGGGGCTTGGGAATACAGAGCTGGAGCGAGAAACAAAAACAGAATGGAAATGAGAAAGTGTTCTTTCATCGTCTTGATTTATAAGTCAATTATAACAATATTCTCATCTAGAGAACTGTCTGGGCAAGATGGTCATATAAAAGGCTTTATATGCACCTTATATGTTTCTTGCATCATGTTGACTTTGATTCAATTTTTACAAAATGAAATGGATGAATCGAAAAACACAAAAAGAGAATAGAAAAGAACTCCGAAACAACGCAACGATTTCCGAAAAAAGACTCGGGAAGTTTTTGAATAAAAAACAACAGGGTCTCAAGTTCCGGAGGCAACATGGTATAGGCCCTTTCATTGTTGACTTTTATGCCACTCAATATAAACTCGCCATTGAGTTAGATGGTAGAGTGCACAACAACATCATGCGACAAGCCTATGATCAGAAAAGAGAAGATTATTTAAAGTCCTATGGAATAAAAGTCATTCGGTTTACCAATGATCAGGTGAAGTACAATGTGGATGAGGTGATTCGGAAGATTATGTTTGAGTGTGGGTATGTATGACCACCCCGTTCCGACGAGCTTCGCAGTCGGAACACCCCTCCTCTCCCTTCGGGTAGGAGGGGAGATTTTCCAACCCAAAAATATTTCACCTTCCCCGATAAGACATAGACAATCCAATGTCTCCCTTTGCTTTGAGCTTCACAGCCACCTGTTCCTTCGATTCGTTTTCAATGTGAATGGATGTATTGGTGTCCACTTTGACTTTGGCTTTTTCTAAAGGACGTAGCGTAACCAAAGAATGTCTACCCCCAGACAATGGATATTGCCAGATATCTATTGGCGCGATGGAGGTGTTTGTTACCGTAACTTGAAAACGTCCGTGTTCATTATCGCCCAGAATAAAAGCGTCCTCCGCTTTGATATAGGTAGTAGAATGCAATGTCCTCCATGACAAACAAGATGTCATAGATATGCAAAAAAGAAAAATGAAGCCAAACAATACTTTCGCCATAACTATCAAACTTAAATAATTTAAACCCCTTGAATACCAATAACTGCCCTCTACGTTCTTTAACACCTAAGGCACGTTGATTGTTCAGTCTTTGATGCAGCGGATGCTGAAGCCCGCATCTCTTGAATGAATGCTCTCCCCCAACTCCCCTGTTTCTGTTAGAGTTGAAAAGACAAAGGCTGCCGAAGATGCCTCTGGTGTCGATGACCACCACGAAGTTATACTTCCCAACCCTGAATAATTCCAATAACGTGTTCCAGCCGGTAAAGCAGTAAATCCACTTTCATTATTGGCTCCAACATTGGGACTATTCCATAATGTTGTTGTCTTCATTTTTCCCCCCGCTACAGTGTTGCCTCCTAAAAAATTAGACAATACTTGCCAATCCGCTTTGCTAGGAGCACGCCATCCTATTGGACACAATCCTCTTACATCAGCTACAGCATACCAATTATATAAATTTCCGTAGATGGACGAATTATATAAAAAATCAGAGTAAACAGAATATGCTCCAGAATAAATACTCCCCCATTGATTATTATTCAATCCCGTTTGTATCATATCACCATTCCTGTACTTACTCACAGCCAAATTCTTCTGCATCCACTCTTGACCATTAATAATAATGCTTGGATAAAAATTACCATCAATATCTGTAACCCCATTTCCAGGCTGATATAGACTATTCGCCGCACTCACCCCCGGAACAATGCTCACCTGATCTCCAATAAACAAACTATCCCCTGTTACACTCACCCTAACTGGCACCTCCTCCGCATACAACGCGTACGGCACAGACACCATCTGCTGCGTCCCTAGGTCAACAACACCGTTGCCCGCATTCATCAACACATGCAAGAACTTGCTTCCTGTTCCCCATTGGATACCGCTGAATGTTCCCGTAACTGCTACTCCTCCACCCACGTTTAAACTCACCAATCCCTGCGCGTTGGTGGTGGTGGTGTGCGTCTCTTCATAGACCACCGTTCCCGTGGCGCTGTTGTCATGTATCTTAAACGTGATGGTCACCGCTGCATTGGCCATGTTACTGCCGTCAGTGTTGCGCACAACGGCTTGGTAGGGGATGCTCTGTGGGGCTTGGGAAAATACAACTGCTGAAATGGCTAGGAACAGAAAAGTGAAGAGTTGTTTCATAGGTCAAATATAGAGAATTGTAATGTGCATTTTTAATGCTGTTGGCCTATCTTTGTTCTTCATGCAGGCTTTGATAAAAAACAACTTAACCGATATTCAAAGGATTCTCCAGTCACTTGGGATTAAGCACTGTTATGTTTTTGGCTCTGCTGCTAACGGCGATTTCAATGAGCAAAGTGATATCGACTTTCTTTTAAGTTTTGATGATCGATTGAGTATTGATGAGTACTCCAATAATTACTTCGAATTGCATTACCAATTAAGGGAGCTGTTAAAAAGGGAAATTGATATTGTTACTGAAAGAACCTTATCCAATCCGTATTTTATTGAAAAAGTCAACCTGTCCAAAGTGTTGATTTATGAATGCTGACATTAGAAACTTTCAGCATTGTTGATTGAAGTGAAAGATCTTTTGAAAGCGGGTTGAGCTATTGATATAAATACTAAAACTGCAACGAGTAAAATCACGTATATACTTGCAATCAAGATGGCCTACTCTAATCACCAAGCAGAACGTATTCGAAATCGATTAAACGGCATTCATTTTACCGAAAAGAAAATGATGGGAGGTCTCATTTTCATGGTCAGAAATGCCATGTGTGTTGGCCTAGACATGGATAAAAAAAACAACTCCGACCGCCTAATGGTGCGTGTGGGAAAACTAGATTACGAAAAATTATTGCATCATAAAGGAAGTTCTCCCATGGACTTTACAGGTAAAGTCATGAGGGGATTTCTCTTCATTGAAGCGACAGGATTTGACGCAGAAGAAGATTTGGATTTTTGGATTTCTAAAGCTTTAACATTCAATCAAATGCTTACAAGCGAATAAGCGGCCTTTGGGGTAATGAGTTACTGTGCTACTCTTCCCGCCCTTGCCTCATTTCCTCTTATCTTCGAATCATGATCAACTGGAACACCCCCACCCCGCCCACTGCGCCTTTCATCGCATCCATCTTCAATTACTACCTCTCCGACCATTTGGAAGGCTATGCCGAGTATGATGAAAAAACCTTAGCCCTGGTCAAAACCATTCCAGGCTACTTGGGTTATGAAAGCATGAAGCATGAGGGCCGCGGCACTTTTATCAGCTATTGGAAAGACATGGAATCCTTGCAGGTTTGGGCCGCTCATCCCATTCACATTGAAGCCAAAAAACTGGGCCTAACTTGGTACAAATACTACCATAGTATGATTGCGGAGGTGGGGAAGTTTCATTCCCATCACATTAAATAAAAGAACCTTTTACTTGTCCAAACTATACAACAGACATCAATAAAAAACAAACATCATCTGTCTGCTCTGTTTGAAATTTCCATGACGAAAACAATTGTACCAGTGATTCTTTCTTTTCCTGAAGAGTGGTTTTAGCTGTTAGCTCTTGGATAACCCTTTTACGTCCCAACTTTCGATCTTCAGCTCCTCCAAACTGATCAAATAAACCATCAGTAGACATAAACAACAAACTCCCTGGGCTACATAAAATCTCCTGCGCATCAAACAGTTGATAATCTTCAGCTCTTGCTATCGCCTGCTTATTTCCCTTGAATTGTGTTACTTCATCTCCAGTGATCAACCACAAACTAGAGTTGGCTCCACTCCATTGCATTTCCCTTGTCGCTCTGTGAACACGCAGTAGTGAAATATCCATCCCATCCCTTATGGTCTCCGTTGATTCCGACCATGAGCCTACCAGAGAGTCCCTGCATTTATTTAATATTTCATTGGTATCAACCAAGCCATCCTCTTCAACCGTTTTAGTCAGAAAATTACTGCACATTACGGAAAGTAATGCGCCTGATGTTCCGTGCCCTGTGCAATCGGCTATGGCAATAAAATTATATTCCCCCACCTCCTTGTACCAATAAAAATCTCCGCCAATAATGTCTTTTGGCATATAATACAATTGTACTTCAAGTAATGCTCTCTGCAGTTGTTGAATATTGGGTAAAATCCCTTTTTGAATCCTCTTGGCCGCTTCAAGGCTTTGAATTAACTCTTCCTTCTCATCGCGTTCTTCTATTAAACTTTTTTCCATCTCCAAACTCTTCTCTTGCTCTTTTTTAAAGTTAATTTTCAATTTTCTAAACTTGATTTGCTGCACAATGATTATGATTATAACCATTTCTAGCGTATCCCCTATTGAATACTCAATATCAAATTCACCCAGTGGAATTTCGAAAAGTGCTTGTTTTAAAAAGGGATATTTCTTCTGCCCGTATACCCTTAAAAACCCGAAAAGAAAAATTAGGACTTGGAGAGCCCTGTTCGCAGGATTCTTCATGTAGACCACAAAACTGCTAAAAAATTTTTTGACCCTCTTCATGGTTTTGAATCCAACGCAATATAATTTAATTTCTTAATATTAACAACAAGAGGTTCTTTCACTAGACCAATACGATCTACTTGAAGAAGTTGGTCATTGTTGCACAAAATTGTATTTACTTCTCAGGAAAAACCTCAATCTCCGTTGTCTTTTTTACCAACTGGGTAAAATTTCCCAAAAATTGAGTAGCCCTAACTGAACGATCATCAATCCAATGATAGTTTCCCCCTCTGGGTTTGCCAAACAAAATTGCGTGGTACAGAAATCCATGCTGCTTTAACCAATGTTCCGTCGCTGCTCTATTCTCTTCTGTTCGAGCCGTGAAAAATGTAATAACATGTCCCTCATTGTACCATGCATTGATGGTCTCTTTTGCCCCTGGTAATTCTTCACAATCCCACATGCGCTCGGCCTCTTCATTGGGGATATCTTCACAAATGGTCCCGTCAATATCAATCAAATAATTCTTCTTCCCCTCTGGTAAAAGTGGACTCGCATTCTTTCCTTGTGCATCCTTGTTATCAATAAGATTCATACTTAGTGTATTTGTTACACTAAGGTAGTTCTTTTTATGATCTCTACTGAAAAAAAATTCATCCCACGCAAAAACTTAATCCACCATACGCTGCTTTTAGACCTATCTTTAACTCATGAAAAACAACGTTCTCTTTCCGTTTCTACTTCTATTTCTGTTTCTACCTCTCTTCTCTTCCTCGCAATCTCCTACTGCCATTCCTTACCAAGCAGTTGTGCGCAATGTCGATGGATCTGTAATTTCCAATACACCGCTCAATATCACCTTGATGATCCACGATGCAACTGCATCCGGAACTGTAGTGTATGAAGAATCTCACGCCACTTCTTCCAATGCACAAGGCTTAATCAACATCAACGTGGGCTCCGGTACCGCTTCCATCGGCTCCTTCAACTCCATTGACTGGGGCAGCGGTGATAAATTTCTTCACGTGCAAATGGATGCCGGAAATGGTATGGTTGACCTAGGAACGCAACAATTGATGTCTGTTCCTTATGCATTGCATGCCAACGAAATTTCAACCCGGATCAGCACTTCTGGTGACTCTTTGTTTGTCGGCAATCAATTTGTTATTGTTCCTGGCATCAGCACCGCCAATTATCCCAACACTCCAGAAACCGGCTCTACTTTATTACCCGGAAACGTCTTGTGCACTGATAGCCCCATCTCCGTTTCCTCCTGCAACGGCCAAACTTCCTTGGTGTATCAAAATACAACCTATGATTTGATTGAAATTGGCGGACAATGCTGGTTGGGTGACAACCTAAATGCTATCGCGCTCAATGATGGAACTCCTATCGCCAACGTCACCGACAACACGGCCTGGAGCACCACCACAACCCCAGCCTATTGCTATTATCAAAACAATACAACCTACCAAACGTTGTATGGAAACCTTTACAACTTTGCCACCATTCAAACCAACAAATTATGCCCAACTGGATGGCATGTCCCAAGTGATTGTGAATGGATGTACATGGAGGGCGCTCTTGGTCTGAGCATCGCAGATCAACAAATTGGAACAGGGTTCCGCGGTACAACAGAAGGTGATGCCCTCAAATCATTAGACGGCTGGAATGATCCTCATACCCCTCACAATAATAGCACAGGATTTACTGCGTATCCCGGTGGATACCGATTTACCAATGGAACATTCAGCGGAAGATTATTATATGGCTATTGGGCCTCTTCTACCCTTGATGCCTCAACCGGAAATACTTGGAGCCGAAAACTAAACGTTGGCAATTCCAACATCAGCAGAACTGCATACAATACTTTTCAAGGATATTCAGTTCGTTGTATTAAAGATTAACGTCTTCCCCCTTGCTTTACCGCTTCAATCTCCTGGTTAAGCAACTGACTAAATCGGTGACTGCTCTTGTAATTCATGTGATGTCCATCATTGAAATACAGTTCCTCATTCAACGCTCGAGGACTCCAGAAAACAACACCCTCCTTTGAGGCCATGTCATTCATTTCTTTTTCAAACCCCGGCCAGAAGGTTTGTTCCATTTCAAAGAAATCAGGATGCACCGGTATTCTCACCATCAAAACTTTACCTCTACTCTTCATTTCACGAATGAGCTTTTGCAACCAAACCTTTCGGTTCTTGGAAGGTTTATTTTGAATGAACACTTCTCTTTTATATCCTCCCAACTTGTCTATTCTCCTTTTGGTTGCTCGCTCTTGATTATACTCTCGCATGACTTCTAACCAACCATTCTTGTGCAAATACATTCCTGAAGTAGGTCGATAATGCTCACGTATAATGTTTCCCCATCCATACGAATATTGTTCCAAAATAAACTCCCAATTGGGGTCTGCAATGGTTGAAGTAGTGGCCATGAACTTGCTCTGCTCAACCCAAATATCCTCTCCTGTCTCTGGATTCATTGCGCTTGACAATGACCAAGGATCGACACAAAAAACAAAAAATTGATCCTTGTCCTGCTGATTCAATTGCTTCATGAGATACGCGCTGTAAGCCTCTCCGTAAGGGGAAGTATTGAGCGCGAAAGCCGCGTTAAACAAACCCTCATGGGCTGAAAGATCATCCGGACAAATGGCCTGTGCCGCCCGAGAGTTGCCCATAATCAATCCCTTATTACCGCTGGGTGTAAAACGCAAATAATTGGTGTCTGTGTGGCCATTCATATGGTAACCTGCAATCAAGTGGGTTAACCCTGCAAAAACAACAAATACCAATAACTTAATGGCAAACCTATTCATCAAAATTGAAAATAAATAAATTGATTAGCGGGATAAACGGCCATGAAAAATATCAATAAATAAACTGCAGTATAGGCACCATAACGGTAAACCGGTCGCCAATGCGCGATATCCATTCCATGCACCTTGTTTCGCTGAATCCATTCAAAAACAAAGAAAAAGACAATCATCAACCAAAGCTTCTTGTCCAAAACAATATTTGATCCCCCAACGAAATCAAACAACATGCGTTGCAATTGGAAAACAGCGCTGTGGAAGTTCTCTGCTCTAAAAAAAACCCATATACATGTAGTTGTCAAAAAAGTCAACGGAATCAAAAAAACAGATGGTGCTTTTTTACTCCATGGGGTTATCTTTTCCAAAAGAACAAAACCTGCATTCACCAATCCCCATACAATAAACGTCCACTGCGCGCCATGCCAAAAACCACTCAACACAAAAACCACCAATACATTAACAGATTGGCGCCAAACATTTACCCTGTTTCCACCCAAAGGAATATACACATAATCCCTAAACCATGATGATAAACTGGTGTGCCATCGGCTCCAAAATTCAGTGATACTGCGCGAAAAATAAGGAAAATTAAAATTGGTAATCAACCGGATTCCCAATAACTGTGAGCTCCCGCGAGCAATGTCAGAATACCCAGAAAAATCACCATAAATCTGTATCGAAAACAATATGGCGGCATACCACAAATCCAACGTTGTTGCGCCCTCCAAATTGAGGTACGTAGCGTTCACCACCATGGCGCAAGTGTCTGCAATAACCACCTTTTTAAACAATCCCCACAAAATCATTCTCAACCCATCTGTTGCCAAAGCAATATCAAAAGAAAAAGGCTTATTCAGTTGTTGGAGCAAGTTGCCGGGGCGCTCTATGGGGCCAGCAACCAATTGAGGGAAGTACATCACATACAAGGAATAGGTCAAAAAATTTCTCTCTGCCGACTGTCTCCTGTAATACACCTCAAATACATAACTCAAACTTTGAAACGTGTGAAATGAAAGTCCAATGGGCAATGCCCATGTGAGAATACCAATCGACCACTCTCCTCCCAACCAATGTGAAAGCGCTAAAATATTGTCAGAAAAAAAGTTGTAGTATTTAAAGACAAAAAGTATCGCGCAAGTGACCGCTACGCTCAAATACAAAACAAACTTTCGCCGCCTTGGATCCTGTTGTCGCTCTAACTCAATCCCCGCCCAATAATCCACGGCAATGGTCAATCCCAAAATGAGAATGTATTTTGGAATAAAAAACATGTAGAAATAACAACTGACGATAAGAAGAAACAATTGTTGAAGCTTGGTCCTTTCCTTCAATACAAACCAAAAAACCAACCAAACCGTAACAAAGAAAACAAGGTATTGAAAACTATTGAACAGCATTGTTGGAGGTTTGAAAACAAATATAAGCAAATACAACCATCCCCTTTGGAGCCCTTTCTTCCTAGATGCCTACTTGACCGATGTCAATTTTTATTTCCAATCCATTACGCAACTTTGCAAAAAAAAAATTGAAGCCACTTCATATTATTAACAAATACAACATTGCGGGTCCGCGCTACACAAGCTATCCAGCAGTTCCTCATTGGAACCATGTTCCTTCTTCACTGGAATGGAAAAACCATGTAAAAGAAGCCTATCAGATTGATGCAATCGAGAATGGCATCAGCTTGTACATTCATCTTCCTTTTTGTGAAAGTCTATGCACCTATTGTGGTTGCAATACACGCATTACCGTCAACCATCATGTGGAGGAACCTTATATTGATGCGCTGTGCAAAGAATGGGACATGTACCTCACTTTACTTCCAGACCATCCGGTAATCAGTGAAATTCATTTGGGCGGTGGCACCCCTACTTTCTTTAGCCCTAAAAACTTAGAACGACTTATTCTATACATCAAGGACCGTGCAATCATCCATTCCCAACATGAATTCAGTTTTGAAGGACATCCCAATAACACCTCATATGAGCATCTTGCGACATTGTATGATCTGGGTTTTAGACGAGTTAGCTTTGGTGTTCAAGATGTAGACCCTCTTGTGCAAGAAACCATTCACCGCATTCAACCGGCAGAGAATGTTACACGCGTCATGGGTTGGGCGCGATCATTAGGATATACAAGCGTCAATCTTGATCTTGTTTACGGGTTACCCAAACAAACCGTGGAAAGCATAACGATGACTTTTGATCATGTACTAATTTGGAAACCAGACCGCATAGCCTTTTACAGCTATGCCCATGTTCCTTGGGTCAAACCAGGAATGCGAAAATTCAATGAATACGATCTCCCCAATGCAGAAACAAAAAGAAAACTTTACCAAACGGGCCGTGATTTCCTTGACACTAATGGGTATTACGAAATTGGCATGGACCATTTTTCTCTTCCCACTGACAATCTTTTTACCGCGTATAAAAACAAAGCCCTCAACAGAAACTTCATGGGATACACCACCACCAATGCGCAATTGCTAATTGGGCTTGGGGTCTCTGCCATTAGTGACACGTTTAGTGCCTTTGCGCAAAATCAAAAAACAGTTGAAGATTACTTGCGTATCATCCATTCCAATGAGTGGGCTCACTTCAAAGGACATGTGCTGAATGAAGAAGAAAAAAATACCCGTTGGCATATCAGACAACTCATGTGTCACTTCCAAACCCAATGGAAGTCGGGAGATCAAATAGAAAAAATGGTGGCCACAAATAAGGAAAGCATACGCGATATGGAAAACGATGGTCTATTAATCTTAACAAAAAATAAATTAGAAGTTACGGAGCAAGGAAAAAGCTTTGTTCGCAACATCTGTATGGCCATTGATCCTTTGCTACAAGAATCCAAGCAGCCCCTTTTCTCGCAAACCGTTTAAAGAAATTCCTACTTTTGAAAGGAATGACAAAGCCCTTTCAAATTCCGGGAATCACTGCCTTACGGCTATTTGCCGCTTTGGCTGTTATCGTTGGGCACATTGAAATGATGAAAAAAGTATTCAATCTTCCAACCCTTTGGTATGATTTGAACAACATCTACACAGCAGCTCCTTTGGATTATATGTGGCAAGGAAAAATGCATTGGTCCGCTCCTTTGGTTTCACATCTTGGTTTTAATGCCGTTGTTTTTTTCTTTGTTCTGAGTGGATTTTTAATCACACATGTATTAATACAAGAAACCAGAAAGTCGGGTTCATTTTCTATTCAACAATTTTATTGGCGCCGCATCATTCGCATTTGGCCTTTGTACTTATTTATCGTCCTATTTGCTTTCTCGATAGGGGCTGTTGATTGGCCCATTTTCAACTATCCCACCTCATACAATTGGCATGAGCACCAAGGTTTCTTCATGGCCTCCCATTTGCTTTTCTCACCCAATGTCGCCCTTCTCTTTATCCCCTCTGTCGGGATGTTGGGACATCTTTGGTCCATCGGAGTGGAAGAGCATTTCTATCTGTTTTGGCCCTGGCTACTGCGAAAAATCAAACAAAATAAAACGGGCATTTTAATGTTTGGAGCCTGTTGGATGATGGGCAAAATTGTCATCAAGCTGCTGGTCATGAAATTTCATCTTCCGCTTCAAACACTCGGCCTTTACCTGGTGTTCAATAAGTTTGAATGCATGGCGCTGGGTGGATACTTAGCCTTTGTATTTCATGACAACTCATCAAAAATCAAAAATTTTATTTTCAATCGCGTCAACGGTTTATTGTTGGGAAATATCCTGTTGTATGTATTTACTGCCTATTGCCTTCCCGAACAATGGGCCAATTTCAATTACCTTTTTGTTGCGTCCTTATCTGGTCTGCTCATTTTTAAAGTTTCACAAACCCACCTGAGCCATTGGTTGAATCACAGATGGATCAACCACTTGGGAAATGCCAGCTATGCCATATACATTGCGCACTTTCCCATTGTATTGGCGGTAATCAATGTCCTGTTCTATCAGCAAAAACAAAGAATCATCGGTTCTTTTGAAAATCTGACTTTGTATTTCATCGTTATCTTATTATCCATATTCATTGGGTTACTATTACACCGATGGATTGAAACCCCTGTGAAGAACCTGTTTTTGAGAAAACAATAAAAAAGGGAGGCCATTGCCTCCCCTTCCTTTTCTTTTGTGAGGGTGTTTATTTGAAAATATAACCCACAGCTACGTTGGCACGCAAAGCGATACCTGTATTGTCGTATTCAGGACGACCCGGACCGATTAAGTCTTTTCCAGTCCACTTAATATTGGTATTCTTTGTTCCTGCCCCAAAATAAACATCCAATAAAATATTGTCATCCCCGCCGTAAGTCTTGCAGAAACCCGCTTGAACGCCGTAGATGGAAATATGAGATTTTGAAGTGATGTATCCTGGTGAATCAATGTAAGTGTAGGCTGAAAACGGATCCGTTGGATCTTCCAAACCCCAATAGCTCTCTTCCAATCTTACCCCACTTGAAAAACGTTGAGAAGAATATAATCCCATGAAAAAGCCTTCATACGCTTCTTTGAAATACCAACGCAACTCTGGGTCAAATGACATTCCAGCTTTGGCGTTTTCCAACCAAAGATTTTCATCGTAAGAGTATGTAAAATCGGCATTTGCTAAATCTCCCAGATCATCCAAAAAACTAGTCTTTGGGACCATGTTTGGAGCCACGCCCAAACCAATGGACAATTTCTCTGTTCCTGGAATAATATACTCCCCATGAAGCATAAAATACTGATTTTTCAAAAAAGTAAAAGGAGTAACCTTCACTGCAAACTGCGCGCTTACAATGGTAGCGCAAATCAACGCGCTCAAAGTCAATAAATGTTTTTTCATTGTTTTAGTTTGTTGCAAGATATGGGCTCACCAAAATCCAAAATGTTAAATGTAATTCTTATATAGATTTTATTCAGCGTCTCAACCACCCTCCAAAATGGTTATGCAATTTGGGCAATACTACACCCATTAAAGGGACCAAAATAAGAGTCAGTATCAGTGTCTTAATGAACTGATTAAATTCCTGTATCAACGGAAAAAGAAGGGCAAAGAGAATGTTGATCACAGGGTACACAAACAACCATGTCAACAACATCATTTTCCACTTTTTAGGCGGATTATTATTCATATTATATATTTTATTTATATTATCCTTCCATCCATCATTTCAATGGTTCGGTCACTGGCCTTAGCAAAGTCATTGTCGTGCGTAACAGCAATAATGGTTTGTTTGTTCTGATGAGCTAGCTCTTGCAAAATATCAAAAACAATCTGGGTATTTTTGGAATCTAAATTTCCTGTGGGCTCATCCCCCATGATAATCAAGGGGTCATTGATCAATGCCCTTGCAATGGCTACACGCTGCTGTTGACCTCCGGACAATTTAGACGCTTGTTTCAGCGCTTGGTCTTCCAGTCCCAGTCTCCGCAACTTCTCCATCGCGCGGTATTCAATTTCCTTCTCCGACAATTTACCCAAACGCAAAGCAGGAATCATCACATTCTGCAAACAGGTAAAATCAGTCAATAAATAATGAAACTGAAATACAAATCCAATCTTCTCATTCCTAATGGCCGCCAATCTGTTCTGATCATACCCGCTAACATCCTCTCCATCTATCACCAACTGTCCCGTATAATCCGTATCCATGGTAGATAAAATATACAACAGTGTCGACTTACCCGAACCCGACTTCCCCACCAATGTCAAAAACTCCCCACGATCAACATCAAATCCAATATTGTCCAATACCTTAAACGTTACCGGATCATGAAAGCTTTTCTCTATGTTTTTTACACTCAATATCATTTTCTAAATATGCTTACAGGATCCACTTTAGCCGCCTTTTTAGCCGGAACATATCCCGCCAAAAACGTAATAAACAAACCAATCAACACCCCCCTAAAAAATACCCAAGGCTCAAATCGAATAGGAAAATAGCCAATGTCTCCCCCTACGTAAACATGTTGTAAAGCTTGTACCAAAATCAACGCAAACACCACGCCCAAGGCCACTCCAATGGCTCCAATCGTCATGGCCTGATACACAAATATCCTTACCACATCTCCCCCATTAAAACCCATTGCTTTCAATATGGCAATGTCATTGATCTTTTGACTTACAGTCATATTGAGAATGTTGTAAATCCCAAAACTGGAAACAATCAATAATGTGAAGCTGATGAAGGTGATGATGATTTTTCGCATGCGCGATGCCGCCATATAGGCCTCATTGGCTGCCTTCCAATCTTCTGCCTTGTATCCCGTCAATGTCGTTAACTCAGCTGCAATTTGTGGTGCCTTATTGGGGTCTTTAACATTCACATTGATGTCTGTGACATACACATTGTTCTCTTTCAATAATTGCTGGCCCGTTACCAAACTCACATAAGATTTTGTCTTGTCCTCCTTTGAATTATTGGTCTTAAAAATACCCACTACGGTCAAGGTCAAATTCACACCCTTGGAGGAGGTGATATTCATCTTATCCCCAGTAATGATGTTCATTTTATCTGCAATGCCACTTCCCACAACTATTCCATCTTGGTGTGTTGCCAAGGCTTGTAAACTTCCTTGAACGGTAAAGGAAGAAATCTTAAACATCTTATCCGCCTCCAATGGATCAAACCCAATGGTTGTTCCAATAATTTGAGACTTTCCGTTGTTGTAAAACACCGGACAAGAAACCTGAGGAAACGCCACCACAACATCCTTTTGCTTTCTAATCATCCTCACCCAGTCCATGGGGTTCTCAATGGTGTTTTTAGTAGGCACCACTTTGGGATTCACAATCAGTGTTGATCCATCATCTTTCAGTGGTGCACTTAATACATCATCCTTGTAAACCCTGATATGAGGCGTGGATTTAAAAAAAGATTCACTTGACGCTCGGTCAAAACCCTCAGCCATGGAGTTCATGAACATGAATATAGACATCCCCAACAACACACCCACAATGGCCACTGTTGTCATCCGCTTTGAGGCTATGAAATACGTGGTTGCTATGTGCCGATTGATCTTCATGACTTCACTTCTTTAATGGAATCAAAATGTCCTGCTCTGTCAATCCACTGATAATCTCCACCCATTCTGTACTCCTCACCCCTACTTGAACCGCTCTGGCTTCCTCTTCCCCCTTGACCTGAACCGTATTGCTATAACTCAAATAACTCCTGGGTATCAACAGCACTTGTTTGCGTTGAGTAATGTCAATGTTGGCTTCCAATCGGGTTCCTATCACCTGAAAATCCAATGAAGCATCAAAAGTTACATCACACAAAAAAGATTGGGTTGTCTCATCATACAACGGATAAATGGTGGTTACCACTCCATCCAAAATCTTTCCCTTGTCCACATTCAACTGAACATGTGCGCGTTGTCCCGTTTTAATCTTCTTGATACTGTTTTCATCTACATTCAACTGTGCCACCAATTGCTGACCGCTGGCCATTACGGCTATTACATCTCCTTTGCGCACAAAATCGCCCACGCGCTTCATTAAACGCAAAACCGTTCCCACAGACAAAGCTTTCACTTGATTATACTGAGAAGCCTTTCCTTGCTGCACTGCTTGCGCCTGCTGCTGCGCCAAAGTCCAATCCGCTTGTTGCTCTATCTGCTGCAAACGCTTCTTAGCGGCCAACCAATTATTTTTGGCCGTTTCATAAGCCAATTGGGCATTCTCCATCTCCAAACGCGATGCGCTTTGCGCTTGATAAAGCGACTCATATCGCTCCTTTTGTCGCTTCTCTTGCTGCATTTTCTGGTCCGTTGTCTCCAATTGCAATTTGGCTTCTTGCCAAGCAGGTGATTGCTCTGTAGCATTTTGCTGCGCGATGCGCAATTGCGCCTGCGAGGCAGAGGCCGCGGCATCTATACCTGAATTATCAATTTCTGCCACCAACTGACCAGAAGCAACTTCTGTTCCCTCTGATACCAAAATGGACAAAAGATATCCCTCCGATTGCGCTGTCAAATTGTACCGGTCGTTGGCCACCAATTGACCCGAAGCAAAAACAGTTTCCGTAACATCATTCCTTACAGGACTCACCTCCTGTTGTGTTCCTTTACAACCCCAAATGGCCAGTGCGGAAAATGAAAAAATCCACGTTTTAATTGACTTCATTGATTTGAATTTTTTGTTGATACATCTGTAAGTTAATTTGAGCACTCAAAGCATTCATTCGCGCTGCCAACCATCTGTTTTGCGCTACAATCAGCTTGTCCAAACCAATAACCTCTTTTTCATATTGATCACTCGCTTGTCGATAGCTATCCTTTTCCAAGAGCGCCATCTGTGATTTCTCTTGAACCTCCTTTCGGGCGTTCTCCCAATCTTTCAACAATTGCTCGTTTCTGACCCTTGTATTCCGTTTTTCCTCTTCCAATAGAATCTCCGCCATTTTAAAGTTGATCTTCTTTGCACGAACATTCGTGGCTTTTACAGCATTGGTTGGCAAATCCCACGTCAACTTGGCACCTACAAAACTGCTGTAAATCCATTTGCTCGCTGGATCCATCCATTGCGCATTGCTGTTATTTTGATACGCCAATGAAGACTGAAAACTCAATACGGGAAGTTGCTCCACCTGTGCCGTCCTATACATCATCTTGGCATAATCTACCTTGCTCATCGCCAAATTCAACTCCAATTGATTTCTCAATGGTTTCATGGCATCCAATTCATCTGTAGGTGCAATCGCATCTATCTCCACGGCTACACCCGCCAAGGCAGACAAAAGCCTTTCTTGATAGGAAAGCTGATGCTCAATGTTGCGAAGTATACCCTCCTGCTGAATGACATTGACTTGAGCATCATTCCAATCCTGCAATCGAACCAATCCCAATTGATATTTCTTGCCCACAATTTGGGATAAACTATCTGATAACGAAACAAAACGCTGCGCTATCTGTCGCTGACCCTTCAGTTGTACTATACCACAAAACAATACATTGACCTGCTCCAGCAATTTTTTTCGGTTAACCAATCCCTCTTGCGCCACCACCTTGGTATTGGCTTTGGCGGATCTAATCTCCTGCCATCTGGCAACGTTGACTATATCAAATTGCGGAACCGCCGTAAAAGAAGTGATGTATTGCTGACCAAATGTCACCTCCCTAAAACTTCCTTCAGGGCCACCAAAAATTTGTCCTGGTATAAAGTTCACGGGCAAGTCAGTATTATTCAACCAACTGGCTGTTGTTGGAATTCTTGGATTGATGGTATTGGCCCAAGAGGCTCGCTCTGTCAATTCCGCCATCTGCAATTGCTCTTGATTCAGTTGCATTACGGTTGCGTTTTTCAGCACCCAATCCTCTATTGCTTTCCACGTGGAAAACCGTTGTGAAGATTGTCCTATTGCTGTTGTTCCAAAAAACAACAAAATAATATGAATCAAATTCCTCATGGTTTCAAAGTTTTGATGACCCACTTGGCAATACCATCCTTTCTTTGGGTCAATAATTTTCTGTATTGCTTATCATCCATGTCCCCCACCATCTGCAACATAGGAGCGGCCATAAAGGGGAATATAGATAAACTCATCATGTTCATCACCAACCAAATCATAGGTCGATTAGCCAGCTTTCCCTTCTCTACAGCCTCTTGGTATTGCTTGGCAAAATGCGACTGCTGGTAGATCTTCTTCAACCCAGATGTCTTGAGAATAATGCCATGATTTCCATTGCGCAATTCACTCAAAATAAATATAGGGAGATCAGGTCGCTCAAATAACATGTCGTGATACGCAAAAACAATGGCTGTAATCTTCTCTTCCAACGTCGTTTTTTCTTCATTGAAAACGGTCATCATCACTTTCATAAAACCCTCCATGCTCTCCAACATCACAGATTCAAACAACTTCTCTTTACTTCTAAAGTAGTAGTTCAACAAAGCCAGATTGATTCCCGCTTCCTCCGCAATGTCACGTGTACGCGCAGCTCCATAACCCTTGGCTTGGAAAACCTTTACTGCGGCCTTTTTGATGCGCTCCTCAGTTGTAACAGCCGTCTCTAATTCTTTGAATGGATTCTTCTTTGCCATGAACCGACAAAGCTATATCAATAATTTAAAATTAAACAATAATTTTAATCAAATGATTAAATTCGTTTATACAGCTTAAAATTATTTCCTGCTTCCAACAAAAAATAATGCTCCATCAATAATTCATGAAGCGCAGGAAAGGTTTCCTGTATCCCGTATTGTTTCCGGTCATTGAAAAAATATCTTCCCTCGCCCACAAGCTCCAACACAAATGTGGGCTGCTCCAGTTGCACAAAATGCAAGTAGTTACTTCTCACACGGGCCGTTCCAGAATACTTACCATAAGCATATTGCGGATACAAAAATCCACTTGCTCTTTTGTTATAGTTCAATACCATGGCCCTGTTATCCCATCCCCAAACCATCGTCTTTGCTTCAAAAACATGATGCCTCAGCATGGCCTGAACATAGGGATCTTGCTTCCACTCTGCAATCTTTTCTACATCCTTCTCCTCCGGATACCAAGATCGCAATCGAACAAATGCTACATCCAAAGCAAAAGGAAATAAAAATATCGGAAGCAAATAATAGACATAACGCTTCAATCGAACTTTCCAATAGGCAATGAACACGGCAATAAAATAAGGAAGCGTAGGCCACATCAATATTTGATAATGGGTAAACCGATTGTGCGGCAGATAAATGACATAACAAGCAACGAAGAAAACCAGCACAAAAAAGAAAAATACAGGACGCTCAAAATGTTTCTTTTTGCATTGAACCCCACTAACTATAATACCCACCAAAGCGGTTGGAAACAAAACCAACATCTCTTTATTGAACCAAATCACCTGGGTGAATATTTGAATTTTCTCAGCAGTACCCATCAACTGCTGTCTCAGGCCCATCTGACCATACTCCGCAATGGAGGAAACAACCGCCATAATAGCATCCATCCCAACAACGGATAATAACACAATCATCCATAAAAAACCTCCTGCCAATGATCCAACAATCATAGTAGACATCCACCTCCATCGCTTATTTCGCAATGCGTCCACACCAATGACAATAAAGGCCATCAAAGCAATATAAAGGGCTTGTTCCTTGGCAAACGGCATCATACTCAATAACCAGCCTATCCAAAAAAAATGAGTTGCCGAGGGCTTATTTGTAAACCACAATACCATTGCAGCCGATAAAAGCAACACCACAGGAAGCTCACTATTAAAGGCCCGCATATTGTGATGATCACTCATTACTATATAAATAAGTAATAATCCAACAGATAAAAAAACCACATTTGACTCAAATTTTCTACTAAGCAATTGGGTCTGTAAAACAATAAAAACAAAAAGAGAGATTAAAAAGAAAACAGAAACTTCAAAATAGCCTAGGCTTCCAAAAACCCAATAAATCATTGATAACGGTAAAATGGTCAGGAGCCGTGTAAAATCGTAAATCGCGTATTCTTTCATCCATAAAAATGGATCATCCACCAAGCTCCGGGCGCAAATAATCCACTGATCAACGTCTGGATTGGACCATAAATATTGATAATCATAAAACCGAACCAAGCCGATATAAAGTGCTGAAATAAACAAGAAAAAAACCTGCGATATTTTTACTTTACCCAAACCATTAAGAAGCAGACATAAAAAATAAATCCCTGTCAACAACAATGGAAAGCCATATTGAATGGAAAACAATTGATTCATTCTGGTTCTAAGTTGCGTTTGAATTCACAACTATCTTTGTAAAGATACAAAGTCAAACAACTACCTAACCGATATCACTTGATGTCCATCAAATTATTCATTTCATTCATGCTCTTGTTGAGTATCCATCAAAATAGTTGTGCCCAACGCTGCGGTGGAGGTGTATTTACCTTTCACTTGGACAATCCTGAAAATGAAGACATCGCGGTAACCGTATACCCCCTTGAAGGCGCTTATTACAATGAATTTAAAAGTCAATACTGTTCTGGTGGTTGTGAACTCACTGAAGAAATTGCCCAAAAATGGCGTCTAATACAGCACACTCAGCACAGTAAAACCAACGACTTCTTCCCCCTTTATGAAGAAACCAAAATCAGAAAAAACAAAGTGGATTTCCTCACGCTTGAGTTGGCTTTTGAACCACGCGTCCTGCTTTTTGAATGTGAAAAAACAAATAAACGTTTATTCATCTCTGCCAATATCCACGGAGGATGTGATCATCACAGAACCATTAAATGGAATGTAGAAAAACCGTTTTTAGCGCCTTATGGTCAATGAAGATTCTTTAACCCCTCCTCAATCATCTTCTCCAACTGCAACACCTCCTTGGTGTGATACTTCCCCGTTGCGGGGCCATTGAATCCGGTGTGAATATGCACCACCTTTCCTTCACTATTCACCACAATCATCGTAGGAAACGCCATAACTTTTTCTAGCTGCGGAAAAACATTTTGCGCGCGTTCCTTTCCCTTTCCTTCCGCTCTTCCCACATAAGCCTCGTAACCGCAATTCAATTGCGCCATCTGCTTTTGGATAACACGTTTGTTTTCTACAATATCATCGGATCGCTCAAACGCCACTGGAATGATCTGCAACCCCTTTGCACCGTATTTCTTGTGCATGGCAGCCATCACCTTTCCCTCATCCGTGCAATTAGGACACCATGTGCCCATGAGTTGGATGATACTCAAATGCCCCTTCCAATCCTCTGCTCCAAAGGTTCTCATATTGCCTTGCAAATCCATTGCGCTAAATGCAAACACTTCGCCTTCTCTTCCCGCTCTTAACCTGACCAATTCCTCAGCGTGCCGCAATTCAAACGATTGATCATCTTCTCCCTCCCATTTCTCTGAATAGGTATTGCCACTGTAAAATCTTCCATTGTAAAAGTTTCCCTCCTCGTGAGCCACCTCAGCTGTAAAACAAAACAAATGCGCACCGTCCAAACATTGCATTTGAATGTGATGAAAATCCCATGTACCCTTTAAAAATCGATAATCCCCTGTCTCTGTTAAAAACGTTCCTGTGCACATTCCATTGGAATACAAATCAAATAAACCAACAGCATTGTAAGCGTCAGGAGTGCCTGGCTCAAAAACCACTTTCTGTCGCTTTTCGATGACCAAATCTTGCTTCAATTGATTAGGCATGGGTTCTTCCTCTGCGCTCGTGTATGGCTGTCTTTGAGCGTCAAAATAAACCGGCTTTCCTCCTTTCTTCACGAACCACCCTTTCCAAGCCATATCGCCTTTATCCGCTGGCTTCCATTCTAACTTGGATTCAAAATAGGGAAAAAGAAAGCCAGGATATTCCTGGCCTTCTATGCTGTGCAAATAAATGGATTCTCCTCCGTTCTCAATGGTCATGCCCATGGTGCTTTCACCGCGCTCCACCAACACATCAAAAACCGCATCCACACTGTCATTCAAGTGAAACTTCATTTTCCATGATTCTGTCTGTGATTGTCCCATGATGGTGATGAATAAAGAAAGAAAAAGGAAAATTCTAGGTTTCATTATAAGTCAAATTTAATTCCTTGTGCCAATGGCAGTGAGGTTGAATAATTGATGGTATTGGTCTGACGACGCATATAGTTTCTCCAAGCATCGGATCCGCTTTCGCGTCCACCACCGGTCTCCTTTTCTCCACCAAACGCGCCACCAATCTCAGCACCGCTGGTTCCAATGTTAACATTGGCAATTCCACAATCAGATCCCTCGCAACTCAAGAAACGTTCAGCTTCTCTCATATTCAAAGTCATGATGGATGAACTCAATCCTTGCACTACTCCATTTTGCATGGCAATAGCTTCATCCAATGTCTTGTAAGACATCACATATAAAATGGGCGCAAAAGTCTCATGCTGTACGATGGCCATATCGTTACTGGCTTCAATGATACATGGCTTCACATAACATCCTGAAGTATATTGTTCTCCCTCTAAAACCCCACCTTCTACCAACACCTTTCCACCTTGCGCCTTGGCTTGTTCAATGGCACTCAAGTAATTATTCACTGCATCCTGATCGATAAGCGGACCTACGTGGTTGTTGGCGTCCAATGGATCACCGATGCGCAATTGACTGTAAGCTTTGACCAAACTCTCTTTGGTTGCCTCATACAAACTCTCATGAATAATCAATCGACGAGTCGTTGTACAACGCTGTCCTGCAGTTCCTACAGCACCAAAGACCATAGCAGGAATGCACATTTTTAAATCCGCACTATCTGTTACAATAATCGCATTGTTTCCACCCAATTCCAATAAGCTTTTTCCAAAACGCTCTGCGACTTTTGCCCCTACTATTCTTCCCATACGAGTAGATCCAGTAGCTGAAATCAACGGTACACGGGTGTCGGTTACCAACCACTCTCCTTCTTGAACTTTTCCGGTGATAATGCAAGAAATTCCTTCTGGTAAATTGTTTTCTTTAGCAACTTCATTCCAAATATTCTGACAAGCCACCGCACACAATGGCGCTTTTTCTGATGCCTTCCAAACACAGGTATCACCGCAAATCCAAGCCAATGCTGAGTTCCAACTCCAAACCGCTACCGGGAAGTTGAATGCGGAAATAATTCCTACAACTCCCAGTGGATGCCATTGCTCATACATTCTATGTCCCGGACGCTCACTGTGCATGGTCAAACCGTACAATTGACGACTCAATCCTACTGCAAAATCGCAGATGTCAATCATCTCTTGAACCTCTCCCCAGCCTTCTTGAAGAGATTTTCCCATTTCATAACTCACCAATCTGCCCAATGCATCCTTCTTTGCTCGTAGTTTTTCTCCAAACTGACGCACTATTTCACCTCGCTTAGGTGCTGGTATCAAACGCCACTCATTGTATGCTTTTTGGGCTGTTAAAATCACTTGCTCATACTCTTCTTTTGTCGTTGACTTCACATCTGCTATATGTTTTCCATCTACAGGTGAATAGGATGAAATGATTTCACCCGATCCCATAAAGTTCAATCCTGTAGAAGTTCCGTCATTCACTGCGGCCAACCCTAATGTCTTTAATATCTCTTGCATTTTATTTGTTTTTTAATCTTCTATTTCATCGTTTATTTTTCTTTGAAATCATTGGCTACATCAACCTTTAATTTCTCCGGTCTGTTGGCTACTTCCCAAGCGGTATGAAAAACCAATTTTCCAATTTCTGCCATCTTATCATACATGATTTTCTCTGGATCATCTCCTGGTTTGTGGTAATCTTCATGTACTCCACTGAAGTAAAATATCACGGGTATATTGTGCTTCGCGAAATTGTAATGATCAGATCTGTAATAAAATTGGTTGGGGTCATTGGGATCATTGTATGTGTAATCCAATTGCAATTGCGTGTATTTCTTATTGGCATCTTCAGAGATTTGATGGAGCTCTGTACTCAACTTATCGGAACCAATCAAATACACATATCTACCATCTTGGTGATCCGCATCCTTCCTTCCCACCATATCCACATTCAAATCACAAACGGTGTTGGCCAATGGATATACAGGATGATCTGAATACCACTCACTGCCCAATAAACCTTTCTCCTCTCCACTGACATGCAAAAACAAAATACTACGCTTACTGCCATGTCCTTCCTTTTTTGCTTGAACAAATGCCCTGGCCATTTCCATTACACTCACTGTACCTGAACCGTCATCATCCGCACCGTTATGAATCTCTCCATTAATAATACCCACGTGATCATAATGCGCACTAATAACCACAATCTCTGACTTCAATTCAGGATCTTCTCCTTCCAAAAATGCCAACACATTATCAGAAACCAAATCCTCTCTTTTCACGTGAAAGTTGACTTTTAACTCACCACCAGACGTCTTGGTCTTGATTTTCTTTTTTCCCATGGCCCTCTTTTGCAAGGTTGAATAATTGGGCATGCCGTACGTAGCGAGTATTTCTTCCGCCATTCGCACAGAACAATGCAAATACGGAATACGCAAATCCTCCTCCTCCTCAGCCGTTCCTCTTTTATCCAATGTCATACGTGGGGTCTGTAAATAATACTTCACCCGGCTCATGTACTGATCAAAATTTTGATCAATTTGAATGAACATCTTAGCCCCTTTTTCAATAGCAACCTTTCTTTTCGCTTCGCGATCAGTAGTCCACTCTGAGTATTCTTTAACTCCCGTAATCAAGCTTTTTCCTTTCTTAATGGGTTCACCTGATAAACAAATCACAGTCTTTCCTTGAACGTCAAGGTTCTTATAATCGTTCCATTTGTCATCTGCTATTCCGTATCCAACAAAAACCAAATCTTTGACCTCAATGGATTGCGTCTTATCAGCACTAAAAAAATAGAAATCTTCAATAAACTTAAATTCCTTTTTAATGGATGCACCTTCAGTTTGCAATTGGCAGGTTGATGCTAAAAAAGACAAACGTTTCAATGGAAAAATTTGCCTTTGTGTTTTGATGCCAATAGAGGCGTAATACTCATCCAAATATTGTGCGGCCTTGCGTTGCCCCTCCATACCTGTTTCACGTCCCTCATAAGCATCTGATGCGATGATATAGAGATGTTTCTTTAACTCCTCCTGAGAGATCTGACCACCAAAATGTGCTGACCAATCCTTTTGTCCAACTCCCAAGATGGACAAAGTCATAAATACAAAAAGAAATATATGCTTCATTACATGCAAATTTTGTTGACACGATTTTGATGTCTTCCGCCTTCAAAGGCAGTTGTGATGAATGCAATGACAATTTCTTTCGCTTCTTCCAAAGAAATAAATCTCGCAGGAATGCAAACAATATTGGCATCGTTGTGTTGCCTTGCCAAAGATGATATTTCCTTTGTCCAACATAGTGCTGCTCGAATACCTGCATGTTTATTAGCAGTGATACAAACTCCATTGGCAGAACCACACAATAAAATTCCTAAACTATCTTCGCTCTCAACTGTTTGAGCTACCAAATGGGCATAGTCAGGATAATCAACACTCTCTGCCGAATGGCAACCTTTGTCTTCACAAGTATGTCCTTGTGTGCTCAACCATGCTTTCAAATCTTCTTTCATAGAAAATCCAGCATGATCACTTCCGATGATAATTTTCATTTGACAAAAATACAATTTCTTTTATCTACATTTTGGATTTGGATCTTGTTAATTCATGTTGATAACGTTGAAAAACTAATGTTGACTTTTCTAATTCCCTTTTCGCTTAATCCTTCTTTCAACCATGACCAAAATTTGTTTTTGTATTTTCTAAACAACGATATGAAATTATCATCACCAATATCAACAGCTTTAACGCTTCTGTTTTTATCCACACTAAACCATAACTCTCAATTTTTCATAACTCCTTTGTCATTCTCAAAACCAGTATTTTACAATAAAATAACATGTTCATAACCATGATTAATTTGTGAATTACATGAAAAACAAATGTTTTAGACGAATTTTACCAACGCTACTAACAGCTTAATAAGGACATCATCTCTTTTTATTTAAAAAAATATTTTAGTCTTATAATGAATACCAATGGGGAAAAAATAAAATCAATTTTCTTTTTGATGTTTTTCTACCTCTTTTCATTTGGGCTTTTTGCTCAATTGGAATTCAAGACGTTTTATCACCCCAATGGTAAGGTATCCAGTGAAGGTTATTGGGCCAACAATCAACCGGAGGGTTACTGGAAGACATATAATGCAGATGGTATCCTTATCGCCTCTGGAAACCGTAAAGGTGGGTTATTGGATTCCACGTGGAAGTTTTTTGACGAGAAGGGAAGGATTGAAAGGGAAATAGGATACAGAGCAGGTAAAAAGAATGGATGGGAGATTGAGTATGATACGCTGGGTGTTAAGCTCTCTGCTATGCAATTTTTGGATAATGTAAAGCAGGGGATTAGGGAAGAATTTTATCCCAATGGAAAATTACATTGGCGTATTCCTTTTGAAGCCAATAAAGAACAGGGTAAAGCAAAAGAATTTGCTGAGGATGGAACATTGATAGGAATAACGAAGTATACGCTGGGTTTTGTGAATAGTGTAGAGCGATTCAATCGTTTTAATAAGAATGGTCAAAAGGAGGGTTTATGGAAAGAGTTTTTTCCAGAATCTGATTTTGTCTTAAAGGATGGTATTTGGTCCAATGGTAAACGGAATGGTTTATTTCAGTTCTATGACAAGAAGGGTATTGTGATCAGAACGGAGTTGTATGAGAACGATGTTTTAGTGACGGACAATGGTGGTGTAGGTAATTTGAATTTTAAAGTTGATACGCTGGAGGATGGGAATGTAATTAGAGGTGGATATGCAGGAGCTTTAAAACAGGGTATTTTTCATGTGGAACGTAGTTCGGGAGAGCGAATCGTTAATCAAGTATATCAGCAAGGTATTAAGGTTGCGGAAGGATTATTGGATGCTGAAGGAATGCGTCAGGGTATTTGGAAAGAGTATTATCTCTCAGGTGAGTTAAAAGCGCAAGGGGAATATAAAGACAATGAGCGTGTGGGTCCTTGGGTCTACTTTTCAAAGGAAGGTGAATCAGAGTTGTTGGGTTCATATTGGCAAGGCAAGCCAGACGGGGAATGGTTGTGGTATTATGAAAAGGATAAATTGCACCGCAGGGAACATTTTTCACGTGGAAAGTTGGAGGGTGAATATATAGAATGGGATACATCTGGTATGGTATTCCTAGAGGGAGTATACAGTGAGAACGTAAAAAATGGGCTTTGGAAATTTCAAATGAATGACCATTTGGAATTTGGTGAATATTTGGATGGTGAAAAAAACGGGGTTTGGAAATGGTATTATTACAATACGGAACAGCCTGCATTTGAAGGAGAATTCAACCTTGGTGTTCCTGTTGGTAAGCATAAGATGTGGTATGCAAATGGAATGATTATGGAAAAGGGTCAGTATGAAGGTGGATTGCGATCAGGTGATTGGTCGTATTATTCGGAAACGGGTTTGCTAAAAATGACCGTAACCTACAAGGACGGTGATATTTTTAAAATAGATGGAGTTAGAATTCTCCCAAAGGATTTGTCTATTGATTCATCAGACAATTGATTTCATGTGAAACAATGGCTTTGACTGTTCTGGTATTGTCCATTTGTTTTTTCTAAAGGTTTTCCTTTATACAGTATTCTATTGACCATTAACAATAAACACTGGGCTGTTTATCATATTTCATATTTCTCGCCACGTAGAATCCCCAAGATTCGACTTTTGTTTACATGGCAGTATCGATTTATTTCCAGGACGTAAGGAGGCCTTATTTCGCCTCTAATCACCTTATTTATACTTGGCTGGACAAGTTAGCGGCTCATCACGGTTATTCCATCGCAGATTTAAACATCATATTCGTGACAGACGAGGAATTGTTGGCTATGAACAGGCAATTTCTTCAACATGATTATTACACAGATATCATCACGTTTGATCTAGGAACTTCTGAAAGATTAGTAATGGGTGAATTGTATATTAGCTTGGATAGGGTAAAAGATAATGCTAGGCAATTTAATCAAAAATATCAATTAGAATTTGTTCGAGTGATAGCACATGGATTGCTTCATCTTATTGGTTATCAAGATAAAAAAAGTGAACAAATTGTTGAAATGAGAGCTTGTGAAAGTCATTCAATAGAGTTATATTTGTCTTTGAATGAAACAAAATAAAGAGAAACAAACAGAGAGGAATATCATAATTTATAGAAATTGTTTCACGTGGAACAAATATGGAAAATACTTTTGAAGTTATAGTCATCGGAGCAGGACATGCAGGAAATGAAGCCGCTGCAGCATCAGGTAATTTAGGTGTAAAAACACTTTTAATTACCATGGATATGAATAAGATAGGTCAAATGAGTTGTAATCCAGCCATGGGAGGAATTGCAAAAGGTCAAATCGTAAGAGAGATCGATGCTTTGGGTGGGTACAGTGGAATTGTATCAGACAAAAGCGCTATTCAGTTTCGTATGCTGAATATATCAAAGGGTCCAGCGATGTGGAGCCCGCGATGCCAAAGTGATCGTATGATGTTTGCTGATGAATGGCGGCTTCAACTCGAGTCTATTCCGAATGTCTTTTTTTGGCAAGATTCTGTAAAGGAAATTTTATTTGAGAATGGAAAAGTAGCCGGCGTTCTTACCTCGATTGGTGTTGTTTTTTATGCCAAAAAAGTGATCATTACGAGTGGAACTTTTTTGAATGGGGTAATCCATATCGGTGAGCAGCAATTGTCGGGTGGAAGAATGGGAGAAAAAAGATCGGAAGGAATTACGGAACAGCTGGTTTCATTGGGTTTTCAATCCGGACGTATGAAAACAGGGACACCCCCAAGGGTGGATGGTCGCAGTTTGAATTATGATAAAATGGTAGAGCAGGAGGGAGATAAAAATCCTTCTAAATTTTCTTACAGCACCACAACACAACCTTTGCAAAAACAGCGTTCTTGTTGGATTACCAATACCAATCAAACTGTTCATGATATTCTAGCGGAGGGTTTTGAAAAATCACCCATGTTTACTGGTCGAATTATAGGTTCGGGCCCTCGCTATTGTCCATCCATTGAAGATAAAATAACAAGATTTGCAGACAAGGACCATCACCAATTGTTTGTGGAGCCTGAGGGTTGGAGAACCATAGAAATTTATGTCAATGGTTTTTCAACGAGCTTGCCGGAAGAAGTCCAGGTGAAGGCTTTGCGTCAAATTGAGGGCTTTGAAAACGCAAGAATTTTTAGACCTGGTTACGCAATCGAATATGATTATTTTCCACCCAACCAACTGCTGCATACATTAGAATCCAAAGATGTTCCAGGATTATATTTCGCAGGCCAAATCAATGGAACTACCGGATATGAAGAGGCTGCTTGTCAAGGTTTGATGGCGGGTATCAACGCGGCGTTGGCGGTTAAGGAAAAAGATCCATTGATTTTAAATCGTGATCAAGCTTACATAGGTGTTTTGATAGATGATTTGATTACCAAAAGTACGGATGAGCCTTACCGTATGTTCACCAGCCGTGCTGAGTACAGAACGTTGTTGCGCCAAGACAATGCGGATGAACGATTGACACCAATGAGTCACGCAATTGGTTTAGCCTCTGATGAACGCATGCGGGAATTGGAAGCCAAGCGCCAAGAAACGGAAGAAATCATGGAGATGTTGAAAGAGACGAGCATAAAACCCGAAGAGGTTAACGCCTATCTTAACGCAAACGGGTCTTCGGAAATCGCCAACAAAACATCTGTTTTAAGCTTATTATCTCGCCCGCAAACGAGTTTAAATGGTTTGATAGGGGTAAGTGACCATGTTAGTAAGAAAGTGGCTTTAAATGGATATAAACAAGAGTCTTTGGAGCAAGCTGAGATTCAAGTGAAATATTCAGGTTATATTGAAAAGGAAAAATTGTTGGCTGATAAATTAACCCGATTGGATTATGTCAAAATTCCTATTGATTTTGATTACCACCAAATGCAAAGTTTGAGCACCGAGGCCAGGCAAAAGTTGAGTGCGGTTCGTCCAGAAACCATTGGCCAAGCCAGCAGAATTTCAGGAGTCAATCCGTCTGATATTGCGGTTTTATTGGTGAAGTTTGGACGTTGATTTCTCTGGGTATGCTCTGTTTCTATTTCTTTCTCTGATTTACAGATTTACCAATACACTGATCTACCGATCCACTGATCTACTGATACACTGATTTACCGATCCACCGATCCACTGATTTACCGATTCACTGATTTACCGATCCACTGATCTACCGATCCACTGATCTACTGATACACTGATTTACCGATCCACCGATCCACCGATCCACTGATTTACCGTGCACTGATCCATCGTGTAGCAGATATACTCATACTTATCTGTTGTATTTTAATTCAATTCATTCTAAATTTTTGAAATGAAAAAATGATATTTTAAAGGTTACTGAATTCGACATCGAGATGGAGTGAGAGGAAAAGTTTATATTTGTCTCACATACCTTAAAAAATGAAAAAGACCATCTTTCAAAGTGCCATGTTATTGATGACATTTTTCCTTATCACGTCATCACTTCAATCCCAATCCCCTCAAGGGATTCCCTACCAAGCGGTGGCGAGAAATGCTGACGGAAGTATAATGACGCAATCACCTGTAAATTTAACCCTGACAATTCAGGATGGCACTTTCAATGGCCCGGTGGTTTACGAGGAAAATCATGCCTTAATAAGCAATGATCAAGGGTTGGTGAGTTGTGTGGTAGGAATGGGATCTCCGGTTCAAGGATCTTTTGCCAGCATTGATTGGGGCAATGGGGCTAAGTTTTTACACGTTTTGATGAATGGAGTTGATTTGGGGACACAGCAGTTGATGAGCGTTCCTTACGCCTTGTACAGCAATAATGTAGGGGTGCGCGTAAGTGAAACGGGAGATTCTTTGTTTGTGGGTAACGAAGCGGTGATTGTACCTGGAATTAGTGCGGCTAACTATGCTCTTAGTATTGCAGGTTGTTTGGACAATGCTGCGTGCAATTACAATCCTCAAGCCACCACTGATGATGGCAGTTGTTTGATAGTAGCTGAGGTCTGCAATGACAATAACGCCAACACCATCAACGATGTCATCACAGCGGATTGTGTTTGCGCTGGAACACCTTCCCTTTTTGTTCAGGGCAATGGAGTTACGGATATTGATGGCAACTTTTACCCTTCGATTATTCTAGGAACCCAAGAGTGGATGCAACAGAATTTGCAAGTAACCAAATACAGAAACGGCCAGGCCTTGATAAATGCTGTTACCAACTCGTCTTGGAATACCACCAATGGAGCTTATGGAATCTATGGCGGCAGCAACGTCAACAATACCAATTATGGCAAACTGTACAATTGGTATGCGGTGAATGACAGCAGGGGACTTTGTCCTACGGGTTGGCATGTGCCAACAACCATCGAATGGGCCACTCTGGAAAATTATTTGGGAGGTACATCGGTTGCCGCGGGAAAATTAAAAACGGTTGATGGTTGGAATACCCCTAATCTTGGCGCAACCAACGAAAGTGGTTTTACCGGATTACCGGGAGGATATCGGTTTACTGATGGCACATATTGGTACAACTTGCAGATCGCACAATGGTGGACCTCAACCAATGCCAATACCACAATAGCCCATGCATCCAGGTTGTATTACCAGAACGAAGGTGTCATTAATTCTACTTACGATAAGAAAATTGGTTCCAGTGTTCGTTGCTTGAAAGACTAAGCAACCACTTCTTTTCCAATGACATCAAAGGACAATTTGACAATGCGTCCCCCGTCTTCAAAAGAACAGGTGTCTGCCAACTGGCGCATTAAGAAAACACCTCGTCCATGCGGTTTTTCAAGATTTTCGGGGGCGGTTGGATCGGGTAAATTATCGTAATCAAATCCAGGTCCCTCATCCTCGATATCAAAATACATGTGACGACCATCTTCATGGAAGGTGACAGAGACTTGTTTATTTGAATCCAATCGATTTCCATGAACAATAGCGTTATTAACCGCCTCTGTCAATGAAATTAAAATCTCCCCAAAGAAATCTTCTTTGACGTTGTGATTAGTACAAACGTCGTCAATCATTTGCTCTACCAAATGTATATTCTCAATTTCTGAGGCAAATGTGAGGACTTGTTCTGAGGCCATGTTTTATTTTGTTATTCAAATATGAAACGAAAAAAGTTTATTCAGGTTGCAAATCAAAAAAAAATTACAAAAAAATCGTTTTACGGTTGAGGGCTCAATAAATATTGGTTTGCCTTTTCCTTGTAATACGGCTTTAATTGAGGGGGTAAAGTTTGCAACAATTCAGCTTCTTTGGTTTTCTTTTTCATGTATTCTTCCAACCCTGGAGGTGGGGTATTGTTGAGCATTTGCCCTTCTTTGCTTTCTCGTTCTTCTTGCTCCCCTTGGGTACGTTCAGCATTTTCCGCACGCAACAAACGAGTAAGTATATCTCTTTGTCTGCGTAATGTTTCCTCAGTAATGTTGTTGTTGACAATATCCTTTTGGATTTGCTCCATTTCTTTGGCAATTTGTTTCATCTCATTGCCCTTTCCGCTTCCATCTTGATTGAGCTCTCCTGCTTTGTCCTCCATCATCTTTCGCAATGCAGCTTGTTTGGCAGCCGCCCCCGCCAATTCTTTGCTCAATTGAGGATTGTTTCCTGATTGACCTTTTCCTTGGTTTTGTCCTTGCTTCTTTAACTCTTCCAATTGCTTGGAAAGCGCCTCTTGCATTTTTTTAATTTGACCAGCAGAAGGTTTGGGTTTGCCTTTGCCTTTTCCACTGGAACCGGGCTTGCTGCATTTTCCTTTTCCTGATTTTTGTTGCTGTTGCTGCTGCTGTTGTTGCTGCATTTGCTGCAATGATTCGTTCAGCATTAAGGCCAAGTTATTGAGCCCCGTCATTACAAACTGCTGTTCTGCGCGGGCTGCAGGGATTTGTCTTTCAGGAATCCACTCTAAAGCAGCGTCCATGTGATCTTGTACATCGTCTACTTCTTTATTGATGAAGGCTGAAAGTTGTGTAACTCTTTTACTGAGTGCAAAAAGAGAATCTTTGACCATCTCCATGTCGTCATTGATTTTCCGTTGACGTTGGCCGTATCTGTCATAATTGGGATCATTGACGTTGAGTTTTGAAAAATCGCCCATTAATTTCTCTTGATCAAAACTTAGATGAACCAGGTTTTCTAGCAATTGTCTCAAAGCGGCAGCATCCTCTTCTTGTTCCTCTTCTTGTTCCTCCTCAGCAGATTTTTCCATTTGCTCCGCCATCTCCTTCATCTTTTGAGCGGCATTTTTTTGACTTTTTCCAGCGTTGGATTTTTTGCCTTTATTCAACTCGTCTGAGCTTTTTTGCTGTTCTTCAGAAATGTTTTTCTGCATCTCTTCTGTATTGGGCATATCCTTGGGTTCTTCCAATTGTTGGTTTAATTCCTCCAATTTTTTCAAATCATCTTTGACGTCTTTGAATTGCTCATTCAGTTCATTCTGTTCTTTTTTCAATTGCTCTAAATCTTTCTTTCCCTCTTCTGCATCTTTGGACAATTGCTCTTGTTTTTCAGAAAGTTCTTTTAACTCTTGGATGGTTTTTTCCATCTTTTGCTCTACCTCGAGCTCTTTGAATTGTTCTAATGCACGGTCCAACTCCTTTCCCAAATCCTCTTCGTTTTCACGAAGTTTTTCCATCTCCTTTTGCAATTCATTTTTGTCCAATTGGTCCATCATTTTCTTCAGCTCTTCCATCATCTTTTTGGTTTCCGGATCAATGAGCTGCTCCATGAGCTGTTCTAATTTTTCTTGTTTTTGTTGGAGCTCTTCATTGAGTTCCATCTGCTTTTCTTGGTTTTCTTGGTGCTTTTGATTTTCTTCTTTTAAATGCTCCAATTTCTTTTGAAGATTTTCTTGTCGTTTCAATAATTCTTCAAGCTTCTTTTTGTCTTGCCAATCTGCTTCTTTTTTCTCCAATAATTTTTTCTCAAGATCTTTCAAACCTTGTTGAATTCTTTCGGCTTCTTTTTGAGCTTGACTGAGGTCTTGAATCAGTTCAGAGCGTTCTTCATCTGATTTTTTTTCAAGCTCTTCCAAGGACGGCATGACAAATTTTTGAATTTGTGTTTTGGAGGATTTTGCGCCATGCACACCATCATTGTCCCATACTTCAAAATAATATTGGATGGTATCTCCTGGGCTTAATGCGTAGGGACTTAAATCCAAGGGGTGGTAATAAATATCTGAAGAGGCTCCACTGTTGATGTTCATGGGCGTGGATGACCACTTGGATCCGGGGGTTTTCAGATTGAATTGAAGTTTAGAGATTCCATAGTCGTCTTGTATCTCTCCTGTCAAAATATGCAATGTTTGGCTGTTGGAATCAATCTTATCTATCAGGGAAATTTGGGGATATTGATCAGGAACTACATTAACAAAATAGGTTAGAGAATCCAAACTTTTTGCCAAGGCGGATGCTGGAAATATTTGATAAGGGAATGATTGCATTGCCGTCCAGCTCAATTGAGCTTGGTTGTCTTCAATGCCAACTTGTTGTTTTTGACCATTGATCACAGCATGCAAATATTCAGCATTGAGGCAATTGAATGTCCAAGTAATTTGAGTGCCTTCAGGTAGGGTTAAGTCCCCCGCTTGAGTGAGGCTTTCGGGTGCTCTCTTGAGATAGGCCGGGTATTGTAAAACGGCCTGGACACCGGTCATTTTGGGTTGAGGAATGACGGATAAGCTAAAAGGTTGACTCGAATAATCGGCGGCGACAAAATAAAAATCAAATGATTCATTGACATGAGGAATGATCAGGGTATGATGGAGCAAGTCCTTTTTCTCCAGCAATAATTTTTGCCCATCTTTGATAAGATACACCCTCTCAGGAATTTCTTGCCCGGTAAGTTTCAATGCAATTTCAGCGTCTTGATTTTCAAGAATTTTTGTGGGCGATTCTAGGATGAATTGAAAAGGAGCATCCTCTTCCGCTTTGTCATATTGTACAATTCTTTTGGTAGGCCTGGTAATGGTAGACGGTGTGGCAAATAGCAAAACACTCAACAAAACCAAAGGAGGTAGCGCATACTTAAGATACTTGACATTGTCCCTGTAATTGACTGCGTTTTGAAATGGCACGGGATGTAATTCACGTTGCTTTTGTTCTATTGCGGCATACAACAATTCCTGGTTTTCTTTTCTTGCTGTTTGTTGAAGTTGCAAGGTGTTGAGGAGCTTGTCTTGAATTCCGCTGAAGTGCTGCCCAATGATCAAAGCGGCTTCTTCGCTGGAAATGGTCTTTCCCAACTTGAAAAATTTCAACAAAGGGATTACAACGTAAAATCCCAAAATACCGATGAGAGCAGCGGTAAATCCAAAAAACAAAAATGCTCGAACAGAAGAGCTAAATCGCCCAAGGTATTCTAAAAAAATAATGAATAAAAAGAGAGAAATCCCAAGACCAAGGCTGTACAAAAGACCTTTGATCATTCGGTTTTTGTAATATTTCCGAATGAAAAGATCTAACTTTTCTACCAATATTTTACTTTCTGCACTGGCCATAACGAACGACCTCTAAGGTACGAAAGCCGCGGCTGTTACAACAAAATTCTAACAGAAATTCACAATTTGAATTCTACCCATTGCCATTGACCAATCATTTGTTTCTGAATAAATTGTTTGGCTTGCGAATAACAAAGGCGTTGTGTTTTAAACCAAACTGATTTTTCATAATGAGAAACAATTTGTCCGTCTGTCAAGTCAACAATTTCAATGCCCCTTAGGGGTGTTTTGTTTTTTCTCAAAGCCTCTACTTCATTAAGTGCCTCTGTTTTATTGAGGAAGGTAGTACCATCAATTTGTTTGGCCATGCGGTTAAGTTGTGTGAGGGTCGATGCAAATGTTTTGTGGTTCAGTGAAAAAACGGAAAGCTTCCCATCCCCCTTCACGCCCCATCCCTGATTGTTTTACGCCACCAAAGGGGGTTCTTAAATCGCGCATCAACCAAGTATTGACCCAGCTGATACCTGTTTCTAATTGTTGGGCAACGCGGTGAGCACGGCCAATATTTTGAGTCCAAATGGATGCCGCTAAACCATAGGGTGTGCAATTGGCCCATTGAACGGCTTCTTCTTCAGTATCAAATGGAATTAGCGTAGCAACAGGTCCAAAAATTTCCTCTTGGTTGGTTCTACATTGGGCGTCTAATCCTTCTATTAACGTGGGTTGGAGGTAGTATCCTCCTTTTAGTTCCTCCGGCATTTCTGGCGAAAAGCCGCCACAAAGGATAGAGCCACCTTCTTTTTTGGCCAGTTGGATGTAAGACATGACCTTAGAGAGATGACCTTCAGAGACCAATGCCCCAAATTTGGAATTGGGGTCCAAGGGGTCGGATACGGACATTTTAGAAACCTTGTTTACGAGTGCATTTTTAAACGCGTCGTAAATGGAGCGTTGAACAAAAATTCTAGAACCACACAAGCAAATTTGTCCTTGATTGGCAAATGCAGCGCGCATTACATTGGAAGCGGTTTTCTCAATATCCACATCTTCAAAAACCAATGTGGCATTTTTACCACCCAATTCCAATGACATTTTTTTGAATTGTGGGGCCAAAATGGAAGCGATGCGTTTTCCTGTCGCTGTGCCTCCTGTGAAGCTGATGGCCTTGATGTTGTTATTGTTCACAATGGCCTCTCCTACATTGGGGCCAGTGCCGTGAAGAATATTTAACACCCCCTTGGGAAGACCGGCATCTATGCAGATTTGTGAAAATAAGAAGGCGGTATAAGGAGTTAACTCGGAAGGCTTGGCTACCACGCAATTTCCGGAAGCCAAAGCTGGCGCAATCTTCCACGTGAAAAGATAAAGCGGAAGATTCCAAGGTGATATACAGCCCACGACGCCAAGTGGTTTTCTGTAGGTGTAATTGACCACTCCATTTTCCATAACATGGCTTTCACTGGCAAAGTGTTGCGCGCCAGAAGCAAAAAAGCGCATATTGCTTTCCGCTCTTGGTATATCAACATGACCAGCTAAAGCAATGGGTTTTCCATTGTCCAGGGATTCAGCATGGCTTAACGCATCGTGTCTTTCCGCAATTAAATCAGCGATGCGGGTGAGTATTTTACAACGTTCTTCAGCAGGAGTTGTCTTCCAAAAAGGAAAAGCGGATTGTGCTGCGGCTACTGCCCATTCAACATCTTCTGATTGGCTATCGGGAATCGTCGAAAAAACTTTTCCATCTCTTGGGCTGATGTTGTTGATGGTATTCCCTGATTTAGCGGGAGTTAGGGCGCCATCGATATAATTGAGTATTGTGATCACAAAAAAAATTTTACTACAAATGTATCTAATTCAGAAAAGTCTTGCATTGTTTATCAAAATAGCATTATTTTTGCCTCGCTTTTGCCCGATCGTCTAATGGCAGGACAGCAGATTTTGATTCTGCTTGTATAGGTTCGAATCCTGTTCGGGCAACTTGTAAAAGGTCATCTACGGATGGCCTTTTTTATTTCTTGAATTTGATGAAATCTCCCTTATTTACCGCGCTTTGCCGTTTTAATCCGTTGAGTTTGGCTATTTTTTTTAATGAGATGCATTGGTCTTGAGAAATGCGCCAGAGGGTGGTGTTTTGATCAGTGGTGATACCTTTTTCTTTGACCCAAATCCTTTTTTTCTGAAGGTAAATTTTATCTCCAGGCTGAAACATTTGTACGTCTAAATCATTGTATTTTCTCAATTGCCAACTGCCCAATTGTAGTTCTTTGGTAAGGGATTCCTCGGTATCTCCTTTAGCAGCTAAGATATATCGATTGTTTTTATGGACAACTAGTATAGTTCTGCTAGTTTTTTTTTTAGATCGTCTAGTTGTGAGACGGCTTCAATTCCTTGGTCTAGTTCATACAACCGATGTTTTTCTATCAGTGCAATTAAAAGTTGTGGGTATTGAGGGTTGGTTGCATATCCACATTCTTTTAAGCCTTTTGCCCAACCCTTGTAGTCCGTGATGTCAAGTTGGAAAAGGGAAGCGTAACGATCTCTTTTTAGAAAAACGCTGTGGTCATCAAAAGAGGCCTCAGCATTGTCGTAAACCCTAAAACATTCATTTTTCTTATCGTCGTCTTTGTAGAATTTTTTACCTGCCCAATCCTTGTGACATTTGATTCCAAAGTGATTGTTGGCTTTTAAGGCTAAATCAGATGTTCCGGAGGCAGACTCCAATATGCCTTGTGCCATGGTAATACTGGCCGGGATACCATGTTTTTCCATTTGCTCCATACATTCATTTTTCCAATTTTGAATGTATACTTCAGTTGTCTTTTGTGACAAAAGAGAAAGGGGTAGAAGAAGGAATACAAAAACAAAACGAATCATGGAACAAGGATAGTAGAATCTTTTGAATCCATGTTTTGACTTTTGATAAGTTTTCCATCTTGCTGATAAGTTTTCCAAATTCCCGAGGGCCTGTTGTCCTTGTAAAAACCGTCTATCCTCATTTGTCCGTTTTCATACCAAAGTTGATAGGGCCCATTCTTTACACCCAATTCATAGGTGTGTAAACTAAAGGGCTTTCCATCTTTGTAAAAAGAGCGGCAAGTACCATTGCGCTTGTTGTCTTTGATGATAACATCGGTGTGAATTTGATTGTTGTCATAAAATGTTTTTTCTCCAATTTTTTCTCCGGTTTCAGGATCTGTAATGACCACATTCATGGGATTGCCATTGCCGTAAGTGGCCATGACATTTTCCTTTGGCCCTGATTGACAGGCAAGGATAAACGAACAACAGATGGCAAAAAAAAGGTTTCTCATTTGTCTCTTTCTATGGTGAATTGGATGAGTTTGTTCATGGATGCACTGACGTCGGATTGTGGAAATTGTGCCAAAATATCTTGTGCGTTTTTGGCATATTGTTGCATGGCTTCAGTTGCATAAGCAATAGACCCACAAGCCATGAGTTTTTGTTGCAAATCAAGCAACTCCTTTTGACCGACGTTTTTGTTTTTCAATAAGCGCTTAATAAAGGAAACAGTTTCAGCATTCCCATTTTCCAGAGCGTGAAGGATGGGAAGAGTGAGTTTATTTTCTTGTATGTCCCCGCCCGTGGGTTTCCCGATATTGGCACCAAATCCAAGATCTAATAAATCATCTTTGATTTGAAAGGCAATGCCAATATTGATCCCCATACTGTACAATGCTTTTTGTGTTGTTTCATCAACGTTGGAAGAAGCGCCCCCCATTTGGCAGCACGCCCCAATCAATGATGCTGTTTTTTGTCGAATGATTTGGTAGTAGATTTCCTCTGTCACCTTCATTCTTCTAGACTTTTCTTGCTGTAACAATTCTCCCTCACTCATTTTTTGAACAGCGGTAGCAACAATTTTGAGAAGATCAAAAGCGTTGTTGTTAACGCTAATCAATAGTCCTTTGGAAAGAAGGTAATCCCCTACGAGAACGGCAATTTTATTTTTCCAAAGCGCATTGATAGAGAAAAAACCACGTCTTGTCATGGCTTCATCCACGACATCATCATGAACCAATGTTGCGGTGTGCAACAGCTCAATCAATGATGCAGCAACAAAAGTTTTTTCTGTTGGCTTCTGAAACAACTTAGCACTCAGGAAAACGAGCATAGGCCGCATCTGTTTCCCCTTTCTTTTGATGATGTAGTGCGAAATTTTATCTAAAAGTCCGTTTTCACTTTTTAAGCTATTGGCAAAAAAGGGCTCAAAATCGCGCATTTCTTGCGCAATGGGAGCTTGTATGTGTTGCAATGCAATAGCGGAGTTCATGCGGCAACAAATGTAGTAATATCTTATCTTGACGTAGCTACGCGAGAACCAGGAAGTTTGTGAATAATTCCACACATTTCCAGTTCAAAAATGGCACTGGCGAAATGAGAGGCCGATAATTGTGTTTTTATTTGAAGCTCATCCAAATGGAGCTCTCTGAAAGATCGGAGGGTTTGAAAGGTTATCTGCGCGTTTTCACTCAATGGGGCTGTTTCAAAGGGCAATTCAGGTTGTTCTTTGATGCCCAAATCTTTGAGTAATTGTCCTATGTCTGTTATGGCAGCAGCTACGTTTTGATAGATCAACTGGTTGCATCCTTGACTTTTCATATCGTGAATCCTTCCGGGCAGAGCAAAAATATCACGGTTGTATTGTTGGGCAAACTGAGCCGTGATGAGGCTGCCACCACTTTTTTCTGATTCAATCACCAATGTGGCGTCGCACAATCCCGCAATGATTCTATTGCGCATGGGAAATCGCTCCCGATCTGCAAAGATTCCGGGACAATATTCTGTGATGATTCCGCCGTTGTTTTTGATTTGATGCGCCAACGGTCGATGGCTTGCTGGATAAATGGTGTGCAATCCATGAGCAAGACAAGCGACGTTGGCCACTCCAAGAGCGTTGCACTGTGAGTGTGCAGCCTGATCTATGCCATAAGCCAATCCGGAAACAATGGTCACTGGATGCTTGGCGATGGCGCTGATGAACTGATTGACAAAATCGATTCCGTAAGGAGTGGTACTTCTTGACCCTACGATGGCAATCATAAAAGGTGTTGTTTGAAGGGCTCCTTTTCCTTGTGTATATAACACAATGGGGGCGTCTTCACAGTTCTTGAGCCGATGAGGATATTGACTATCTTGAATAAAAGTAATGTCCACTTTTAATCGAATGCAGTCTTGAATGACCTTTTGAGCATTCTTAACAAAAGCACTGCTGTGTAGGTATTGATACCACTCCTTGCTGAAATATCCCAATGACTGAAAGTCCTTGAAGGGCGCTCGGAATATATCCATGGGATCTTTGAAAAGGTGAAGTACCTCCCTTGTCCTTTTTGGACCAAGGCCCGGTATTAAGGATAAACCAACTTGTTGTAAAAGAAACTGCTCATTCATTAGCAGGCAAAGTTGCTGTAGAAAACAACAGCTGTTCCCGCATAAGTAATAGGAAAAACCTATAAATTATTTGTTCTCGATGATGTATTGCTCAATGGCAGCGCTCATACTTGGCGATTTAGGATTGGGCGCCATAATATCAATGCGGAGTTTATTTTCTGCTGCTGCATCAGCGGTGGTTTTTCCAAATACAGCGATGCGCGTGGTATTTTGCTTGAACTTTGGAAAGTTTTTGTAAAGCGATTCTATGTCAGAAGGGGAGAAGAATACGAGCATATCGTACTTCACATCGGCCAAGTCTGATAGGTCACTGCACACGGTTTTAAACATGTTGGCTTTGGAATGAGAAATTCCATTTTTTTCCAATTCAGCAGGAATCGTCTGATTGAGCAAGTCTGAACAAGGAAGCAACAGTTTTTCTCCTTTTTGTTTGAGGATAACCTCTATCAAAGAAGAGAAAGTTCCGCTTCCGTAAAATATTTTTCTTTTGCGGAAGAGGATGTATTTCTGCAAATAAAAAGCAATGGCTTCTGAAGTACAGAAGTACTTCATTTCATTGGGAATGGTGAGACGCATTTCTTTGGCCATTCTAAAGTAATGGTCCACAGCATTTCTACTGGTGAAAATTACCCCAGGATGATCCAAAATGTCAATGCGCTGTTGTCTGAAGTCAATGGCCGGAATCCCCTCTACATGGATGAAAGTACGGTAATCAATCTTGATTTTGTACTTTTTAGCAATGTCAAAATACGGGTTCTTTTCATTTCCCGGATCTTGAATTGTAATCAGGATGGATTTTACTTTTTCTGCCATTTTAATCTTCCAATGAATACACCTTACGGATTGGATATCAACTGTATCAACTTCACTCCAATCAGCACAGGCAATATTTCAAGAGTGCAAATGTAAAAAAAGATGTAGAATATCGGAACGTTATTCGTGAAAGCCACCCAAGCCCCCTTTAAAATGCGCCAGGCAATTAATAGTCCGATAACAATCGCGATGCCCCCAACATAAAAATGAGCTTGCTGAATGCTGCTCAAGGCCGCTAAAATGATGAGCGGATAGAGTAGTATCGCTAATAGCCGGTTGGTGGCAAATGTTCGGTATTGGTATTCTGAAAGAGTGTAATCCCCTTCACTGAACCATTTGACCAATTGAAAAGAGATCCACTTTAATCCATAGATCGCAAGTATGCACAACGCGCTAGTCAATGAAACCCACCAGGGTAAAACAACAGAGTGAATAAAGGATTGATAAAACAATACCCACATTAACCCCATCAAAAGGGCGTGTTGGAACGTTAAGAAGAGATACGGTCGAGGTACATTGGTTTCTTCACGCATAAATTGTCTCATGGCAATATCGCTACGAAAAGCCTTGAAAACATTTTTCATTTTGGTAGGATACACCACATTGAAATAGGCAGACATGGACAATAGCACCAACAGTACAATCACCATCCAATCCTCAAAGAAATGAATGACAGGGCGTATGGTTGGGGCTACCAATGCAAACATCTTATCGAATCATTTTCAAGAATCCTACTTCTGCTGGGGTTAAGTGTCTATATCGGCCTCTGGTAAGATCTTTCTTGGTTAAGCCAGCAAACATCACGCGGTCTAGTTTCTTGACACGGTATCCCAATTTTTCAAACATGCGCTGAACAACACGATTTTTGGCACTATGGATGCGTATCCCAACTTGTTTTTTGTCCGTATCCGCATCTACAAATGCGACTTGCTCTGCTTTGATAAATCCATCTTCTAATGACACACCATCCAGCAATTGCGCCAAATCTTTTTGGGAAATTTTTTCCGTTAATTCAACATGGTACAATTTGGCGTAATCATTTTTGGGAGCGGTCAATCGTTTGGCCATTTCGCCATCATTGGTAAAAAGCAACAAACCCGTAGTGTCTTTGTCAAGATTTCCAACGGGATAGATGCGCTCAGCACAAGCGGATCTCACCAAATCCATCACTGTCTCACGACCCTTTGGGTCATCCATGGTGCAAATAAATCCTTTTGGTTTATTTAACAATACATAACGGTATTGTTCTGCTCGGATGACGCGGTCATCGTATTTCACCAAATCTTTTTGTGGATCGATTTTCAATCCCAATTCGGTTACTACTTTTCCATTGACGGTAATCAAACCCAAACCAATCAGCTCGTCAGCGTCACGTCTAGATGCTACCCCTGCCATGGATAAGTATTTGTTCAATCTGATTTGCCCATCGCGTTCCGCTCGGGAGATGAATGCTTTTTTGGGTGTGAAATCAGTATCCAATTCTTTGGTGCTTTTTCTAAAGCGCGGCTTCTGTTCTGTTTCCTCTTGTTTATCAAAACGTTTTCTGCGCGTTGGGCCATTGGATTTAAATTTTTTGAAAGGCCTATCTGATCCTGAACGCCCATCGCGGGGCGTGAACGCAGCGCCACCTCTTTTTGGACGATCCGTTGAAGTGCGCTCCCCCTCTGGTCTGCGACGAGGCGCTTCTCCATCGCGGGGAGGGCGAGACTTGTCAAAGGGCTTTTTGAAACCAGGACCACTTTTTACAGGGCGATCACCCGAAGGACGTTTTCTGTCACGTGGACCATCTCCAGGTTTTTTGTTGTCTTTTTTAACAAAGTCTTTTTCAGGCTTGTCTGCGTTAAATTTTGGTTTTTGGTCACCGCGGCTTCTGCGACCTTTGGGCGCTTGACCTCCACTGGATGAACGAGATGTAATTCTTGCCATGAAAAATAATTTTGGCAAAATTAGTCAATCTAGAGCGAGCGAGCCGAAATCAATAGCGGATAAAAGTAAGATTCAATGTGAGAGATGCGCATTTTGGGCCCACTTCCAAAGATGGTGATGAGGTCAAATCGCGGCTCCTTGACAATTTTATACCGCTGAATGTAGGCGTGCGCACTCTTCATGATCCTGGTTTTTTGTTGTCCCTGAACAATACGGTCTGCGGGCACTTCAAACCCATTGCGCGTTTTTACTTCAAAGAAAACAATGTCGTTTTCTTTCTCCGCAATGATATCAATTTCAAATTTTCCTAAGCGCCAATTTTGCTCTCGAATGCGAAAGCCATTTTCTTTTAAGAATTCAACGGCCTGATATTCGCCGTTTTTTCCAATTTCTACCGTATTCAGTTCCATGGTTGTTTTAATTTGCACAAAACTATTTTTCACACATGCAAAAGCTTATTCCATATTTGTTGTTTTTTATGCCATTTTATGTTCTTGCTCAAACCCCTGAGCAGACAGGGAGGGAAGGCCGGGAGTCCTATATTTATTGGGGATACCATAGGAATTTTTACGCACCATCTGACATTCATTTTCAAAGCAGCCGCTATGATTTTACCCTGTTTGATGTAAAAGCCAATGACATGCCTGCCAAGACAGAGCAGTATTTTAGACTTCATGATTTTTCTGTGCCACAGTTTAATTTTAGAATGGGGCAGGAGCTGAAGAACAATTGGTTTTTGTCTTTGGGATATGATCACCACAAGTACCGGTTTACGGGAACGCAGAATGTTACCATTACCGGAAGCATTGACCCATCTTCCGCATCAGATTATTACCGCATGACGGACCCAGAGGAAATAGCCCAGTACACAGGCATTTTCAATGGAGATTCATTGTTGTATAAGCGACAATTCATGGATTTTCACCATAGTAACGGGATGAATTATATCCGCGTACAATTGGAAAAGCGCGGAACGGTGTTTCAATTTCCAAAATTGAAATCGCGCTTGGATTTGTACGGCGGAGTGGGGGCAGGAGCAGTGATTTGTTGGACGGATTTTACCTTTTTGCGCCAACGCTATTTGAACAATTTGCATTTCAGTGGCATTGGAATCAGTGCGGTATATGGCGCTCGATGGGTCTTCAATGATCGATTCTTTGTCCAACACGGGTTTCAAAATGGAATCAATTTTTTGTTTGATATTCAATTGGAAAAAAATGAGGAAACAGGTGTTGCGCCAGATGATGCTGGCGCAAAAGCTTCACAGAACATTCACTACTTTGAACGGGGCGTTCAGGTGGGATATGTTTTCCATGTTGGAAGAACAAAAGAGCCGAAGAAAAAGTTTACCAATGTAATTAATCCGTCGTTTTAATGAACTACCCCATCCATTACCCCATGCCCGGAGAACACTGGAAACACTACAAAGGTGGTGTGTATGAAGTCATCACCTTGGCCAATCACAGTGAAACCAAAGAGCCGTTGGTCATTTACAAGAGCGTTCCTTTTGGCAGCGTTTATGCCCGACCCCTATCCATGTGGCATGAGCCCTGCACGCTGAACGGTGTGACGGTGAATCGCTTCAGTATAATGGCATAAAAAAAAGAAGGCGAGCGCCTTCTTTTCATTTACTTAAAATCCAGTTTTACATGTGAATGGCTCTGTTTGCGGTAGCCGCCAATGCCGCTTCCTTCAAGCTTTCCGTGAAAGTTGGATGCGCATGACATATGCGCGCAATATCTTCTGCTGTTGCCTTGAACTCCATGGCCATTACTGCCTCTGCAATCAAATCCGCACAACGTGGACCAATCATGTGTACACCCAATACCTCATCTGTGGTTGCATCAGCCAATACCTTGATGAATCCATCCGTATCCATGCTGGCACGCGCTCTTCCGCTGGCTTTGAAAGGAAAGTTTCCTGCCTTGTACGTAATGCCTTTGGTTTTTAATTCCTCTTCTGTGTAACCTACAGCGGCTACTTCAGGCCATGTATAAACTACTCCGGGAATCAAGTGGTGGTTGATGTGGGGTTTTTGTCCCGCTATTAATTCGGCCACAAAAACACCTTCCTCCTCTGCTTTATGCGCCAACATCGCTCCTTTAACCACATCGCCAATGGCGTAAATGTGCGGCTGTGCGGTTTGCAAATGATCATTGGTGATGACACGTCCCCTCTCATCCAAAGCAACGCCCGCTTTGTCTGCGTTAAGTCCATCCGTATAAGGTCGGCGACCTACTGAAACCAAAGTGTAATCCCCTTCCAAAACCAACTCCTCTCCTTTGGCGTTGTCTGCTTTGACAACCACTTTTTTACCTGTGTTCTCAACTGATTTCACTTTGTGTGATAAATAAAACTCAAAGCCCAGTTTGGTCAATGACTTTTGCAAATCCTTGCCCAAAGCCTTGTCCATCGTGGGAATGATGCCGTCCATGAATTCAACAACGCTTACCTTGGCACCCAACCGCCCATATACACTTCCCAACTCCAAACCAATTACCCCACCACCGATGATGACCAAATGTTTTGGAATTTCAGTCATCTCCAACGCTTCCGTGCTAGTGATGATTCTTTTTTTATCAATGTTGATGAAAGGCAATGAAGCAGGCTTGGAACCTGTGGCAATGATGATGTTTTTACCAGTGATGTTCTGCGTCTCCTTCTCTCCGGCAACAGCGATGGTGTGCGCATCAACAAAGCTTCCCATGCCATGAAGTACGGTGATTTTGTTTTTCTTCATCAGAAACTGAATCCCTTTCACCGTATCTGATACCACACCAGCCTTTCGGGTAATCATTTGCTTCAGATTGATCTTGGGCGCTGCCGACAATTCAATACCGTGCTCATTGAACTGGTGAACAGCTTGATGATAATGCTCTGAGGAATCCAACAACGCTTTAGAAGGAATACAACCTACGTTGAGACAAGTGCCTCCTAGACTATTGTATTTTTCGACTAGCGCCACAGACATTCCCAATTGCGCACAACGAATGGCGCTTACATAACCACCAGGACCAGAACCGATCACAATCACATCAAACTGACTCATGCTATTCATTTTTTACAAAAGTAGGAATATCATCAAGTAATTAACAAAGGAGATTGGAGAAACAAGTCATGATTTATCTGAAGAAGTACGCAAAAAGGAGTAATTTTCATCTATGATTATGATTTTTGATATTGCCATTTTTCTGATGCTGGGATATGCTGCATGGAAAGGTTGGCGCAACGGATTCATCATGGAGATCTTTTATCTCTTGTTCATATTCGTAGCCATTTATCTGTCGCTCCATTTTTCTGATTGGTTTGCCAATAAATGGGGAGGGCCACCCCCAAACGGGTCTGGTTTGAAAGCATTTCTTATATGCGGATTGTTGTTTGCTGTGGTGTTGTTTTTTATAGCAAAATTGGTAAGCGTTGCCATCAAGTCAGGTGGAGGCAGTAATGTCAATGCTTTTGCAGGATCTTTCTTTGCGGTATTTAAAACATTGTTGGTTTTGAGTGTCTTATTGGTGGCAGGAGAAAAAATCAATGGAAAGGTAAAATGGATGCCGAGAGAACAAAGGGAAATGTCTTGGACTTATGATCCGTTGTACCGGTTTTCTTTTATGTTGTTGCCCGCCATAGAAGAGAGCGCCTTGTACCACAATGGGGTGCGCAAGGCCAAGGAGGAATGGGAAGAGGGGACCAATAAAATAAAGGAGAAGTATTAAAAAAAATCCTCCCGAAGGAGGATTTTGGAGGTCCCGAGCGGATTCGAACCGCTGTACAAGCTTTTGCAGAGCTCTGCCTAGCCGCTCGGCCACAGGACCAATGAGGCGCAAATATACAAAGTATCATCTTTGGAACAAACAACTTAATTTCGCAAAAAAATAAATTTATGACCAACCGGGTTTACATCATCCTTATATCTATTTTGTCCGTGCTCTCATTGTTCTTGGGTTATATGCTATATTCTACCAAGAAAGAATTGACTGAGCGTATCATCTATGTGGACAAGGAGAATGGAACGTTAATAGATGAGCGCGATGGACTGCAGATGGAACTGGAACAAATGCAAGGTACTTTTTCCGAAATGGAGACAGATAACAAGCAACTGCAAGATAGCATTCAATGGCAAACAGATAGAATTGCTAAGCTGATAGCCTCTTCTAGAAACAAAGATTTTGACATTAAGAAACTGAGAGATGAAACCGCAACTTTGCGGCGCATCATGAAAGGCTATATTCATGATATTGACTCATTGCAAAGAATGAATGATCGATTGATTGTGGAGAAGCAAAATGAGAGTGATAGGGCCAATCGAGCAGAAACGCATTCCAAACAATTGGCCAATGAATTGACGACAACACAGGAAGTGGTGACCAAAGGATCTGTATTGGCTGCAGCAGGGTTTAGCAACAAGGGAATAAAGGAAAAGACAAGAGGAGGAGAGAAAGATGTTGAGCGTGCTTCACAGGCCTCACAGATTAAATCTTGCTTTACCATTCGCCAAAACAATATCGTGAAATCGGGAACAAAAAAAATCTATATGCGGGTGGAATCACCATCCGGCCAGTTGATAGGAAACGCCGGCAGTGCCAATTTGGATGGACAAAATTTACCTTACAGCGCGATGCGAGAAATAGATTATCAAAACCAAGATACAGACGTTTGCATGTATTGCATGGCCTCTGGGCTAACCAAAGGAACCTACAAAATCACCATCTATGAGGGGGGCAAGAAAATAGGCCAATCAGATTTGGTTTTTTCGAGATAAGAGGGAAATAAACAAGATGGGATTGCCCTATCTTTGCAAATAGTTAACGCGTAAACATTATGTCATGGGTAAATTAGGACCTACAGAGATTATTCTCATCATTGCAGTTTTGTTGTTGTTTTTTGGAGGTAAAAAAATTCCAGAATTGATGCGTGGTTTGGGAAAAGGAGTAAAGGAATTTAAGGACGCTAGTAAAGGCGAAACTTCAGAGACCGACAACAAGCCAGAGAAATTGTAATGACTCCCCGTTATTCCTCGCTTTCCGAAGTACAAAAAGACTTGGGCCTTGGAGCAATTGCCCTTCCTGAGTTGGTGGATTATTATTTGCAGAACATTGAGAAATCAAAGCATTTGAATGCTTTTGTAGAAGTATTTGCAGATGAGGCCAAATCCCAAGCTGAAATTGTTCAGGAAAAAATAAAGTCAGGAAACGCGGGAAAATTAGCGGGAGCCATCATTGGTTTAAAAGACAACCTTTGCTATAAAGGTCATGTTGTTACCGCATCTTCAAAAATTTTATCGGGATTTGAATCGCTTTACACGGCCACTGCTGTTGAGCGTTTGCTTGCAGAAGATGCGATTGTGATTGGCCGATTAAGTTGTGATGAATTCGCAATGGGATCATCCAATGAAAAGTCGGTATATGGTCCGGTATTGAATCCAATCAATGAAAAGTGTGTCCCCGGGGGATCTTCAGGCGGGTCGGCAGCAGCTGTGGCGGCCGATTTGTGTCTAATGGCTTTGGGAAGTGATACAGGAGGTAGTATAAGACAACCAGCCTCTTACACTGGCACGGTGGGACTGAAGCCCACCTATGGACGTATTTCTCGCCATGGTCTTATTGCTTATGCGAGTAGTTTTGATCAAATAGGTCCCATTACACACAATATTGAAGACGCCTTTTTGTATTTGTCCATCATGTCGGGTCCAGATCAGTTTGATGGGACGTTGTATCATCAGGAATATTCTCTGGACCATTTACCAAAAAAGCCTTTACGTGTAGCCGTTCTGAAAGATTGCGTACATCGAGAAGGTTTGAATGAAGAGGTCAAGACGGCGTTTTTAAATCTTACAGAAAAGTTAAAAAAAGAAGGCCATCAGGTGGAGGAAGTTAATTTCCCCGTTGTAGATCAACTGGTGCCTACTTATTATGTGTTGACAACAGCAGAGGCTTCGTCCAATTTATCTCGTTTTGATGGGATACATTTTGGATACAGATCCAAAGAAGCCAAAGGAATTGACAACACCTATAAAAAGAGCAGAACCGAGGGATTTGGAGAAGAGGTGAAAAGAAGAATAATGTTGGGGACATTTGTTTTGAGTTCCGGTTATTATGACGCTTATTACAGCAAAGCGCAAAAAGTAAGGCGGATAATACAAAACAAGACCAATGAAATTCTTGCTCAATTTGATGTGATCATAACGCCCACGACGGCAGATGCAGCATTTGAAATGGGTAAGAAATCAGCGGATCCCATTGCCATGTACTTAGAAGATATCTTTACAGTACAGGCCAATTTATCTGGACATCCCGCCATTTCTATTCCTTTGGGTAGAAAACAAAATGGAATGCCTTTCGGTATTCAAATTTTGTCTCGTGCTTTTGAGGAGAATCAGTTGTTTTGCGCGGCACAACAATTGAACGCTTGCCTCAAGGAATCTTAATAAATCTGTTGACAAAAGCATTCAATCTTTTCTGAGCCACTTGAAAAGTGTTCGGAAATTGTGCATTGTTTAGGATTGAATGCTTACCGTAAAAAAAACATTTGTGAGACAGATTTTTCTATTTTTTATTTTGGCCACCACCCTTGCTGCTAACGCCCAACCAGTAAGCAGCGCCTCATTTGCCGTTCAAAAAGATAACCCCGAGATGCAGGCAATTGACCAAACATTGGTTTCTAATTACTTGAATCATTTTTGTTATTCCACCGATTCATTGCTGCTCAATTCTTTTGGCTATGAAAAAAATCAATTGCCCAGTTTTACAGCTGAAATTATTGAGGAACGAATGAGGAATTTGGACGCAGATACGCCGTTTGATTTGGTTTATAATGCAACGGTTCAAGGTTTCATTGATTTGTATGCCGTACGCAGGAAAGATGTTACCAGCAAAGTCATGGGAATGGCTCAATTGTATTTTCCAATGATTGAAGAAAAATTGACCAAGTTTAATATTCCTATTGAATTAAAATACCTCGCCATTGTCGAGTCTGCTTTGAATCCAACAGCTATTTCCCGTGTTGGTGCGGGTGGTTTATGGCAATTCATGCCAGGTACGGCAAAGCTGTATGGATTAGAAATTACCAGTTATCAGGACGATCGTTTTGATCCTTACAAGTCTACAGAAGCGGCATGTAAATATTTGAAGTTTTTGTACGATACGTTTGACGATTGGCAGTTGGCATTGGCGGCCTATAACAGCGGCCCTGGGAATGTCAACAAGGCCATTAGAAGGTCAGGCGGAAAGAAAGATTTCTGGAGCATTAAGCCCTATTTACCTAAGGAGACGCAAGGTTATGTGCCCGCTTTTATTGCCGTGAATTACATCATGAACCATACTTCAGAGTACAACCTGTATCCAAAAAAGCCTTTGATCACTTGCTATGAAGTAGACACCGTTCATGTTAAAAGTCGATTGGACTTTGATGCCATGTCTAAGGTTTTGGGAATGAATGTTCAAGATGTGGCCTACTTGAATGGAACGTACAAGTTGAGAGAAATACCGGACAATGGACAGAAACATTATATCACCCTACCAGTGAGTAAAGTGGGGTTGTTCATTGCCAATGAAGCCCTGATTTATGCGCAAAGTGCCATTGTTGAAAAACCAAAAGAGACCGTGTTGGCGAGCAATGGAGATGCCATTGGAGGGGCTAAAAAAGTGACTGAGAAAGTAGTTTGGGAAGATTCGTGGAAAAAGCACAAAGTAACCAAAGGCCAGACCTTGGCCGCTGTTGCTAAAAAGTACAACGTAACCACAAGTCAGATCAAACAGTGGAATGGTCTTAAGTCAAATAGTCTCAAGGCGGGACAAATGTTGAAGATTAAAACCCGGGTTAAGAAAACCATTAGCATTACTGAGAATGATCCGGTATCAACAGCTCAGAAAGCAATGGGGTCAGAGCCTGCGGAATCAGACTCAACAGAGGTTGCTCCAAACCCCAAGCCTGCGCCTAAGCCTGCGCCGTTGGTAAAATCGCAGGTTCATACTGTAAAGAAGGGCGATACATTGAATTTAATTGCTCGTAAGTATGGCGTGACCATTGCAGACATGAAGAAATGGAATCCTAAGTTGACAGATCGCTTACAAGTAGGACAAAAAATAACGATTAAAAAATAAAAAATGAAGGTAGAAAACGGAAAAGAAGTAAGCGTATCGTATCGCTTGTATTTGGATGGCTTTGATGGGGAGTTGTTTGAAGAGACACATGAAGACGAGCCCATGGAATTCATGATCGGTTCCGGGGAAATGTTGCCTGCATTTGAGGCGGCCATCATGGGAAAATCAGAAGGAGAAGAGTTTGAATTGCATATTCCTTGTGACCAAGCATATGGAACAGAAAAAGAAGAATTCTACATGGAATTTCCAAAAAGTGATTTCATAGGTGATGATGGAGAAATGGATGATGAGTTGTTTGAAGTTGGTGAGGTTGTACCCATGACTACTGACGAAGGAGAGGAAGTGTATGGTGTGGTTGTTGAAGTAAAACTGAACAGTTTAATCATCGATTTTAATCATCCATTGGCAGACGAGGATTTGTATTTCAAAGGAAAGATTGAAAAGATTTCTTAATCATTTGCTCAAGTAAGGTATGCGCAGTATTCTCAAGACATCAGCCAGTAAGTCTGCTTCCATTTCCACGTTCATTGGAACAACCATGGTTTTGGTATTGGTGGCTTTGTTGCTGGTGTTTTGGATATTGGGCTCCGCATTGACGGATCATTTTCATGATCAATTGGTGGCACAAGTGATGTTTATCCCAGATGCCCAGGAGCCAGATTTGATGCTGTTCAAAAAACAAATAGAAGGAGAGGCTTACTGTGAGTCGACGCAATACATTTCGAGTGCCGATGCAGCAGAGATCATGAAAAAGGAATTGGGAAATGACTTTGTTGCTGGCGTTTTGGGTTATAACCCCCTGCCTGCGTCCTTGGATGTTAGAATGAATCCTGATGCGGCAGATGTGGAAACTTTACGCAAAACGGCAGAGAATTGGAAACGTAATCCTTTGGTCAAAGACGTCATCATTCAAGAGAGTCTGATTCAAAAAATCAATGACAATATTGCCCATTGGAGTCTGATATTAATGATTATCGCAGGATTGTTGATGATGATTTCCATTGTTCTCATCGTTAATACGGTGGAGTTAACCATTTTTTCTCAGCGTTTTATCATACGGAGCATGCAGCTTGTAGGGGCAACCAAATGGTTTATCATCAAACCTTTTGTTTTGAAAAGCCTCTGGCAAGGCGTGCGTGCTACGCTGATTGCCTTGTTGATTATATTCACAGGATTGTTCTTTATTATGCAAGATTGGCCCGTCATTATTTCCGTTCTCATGGAAAAAGGTCGAATCTTCTGGGTAGTGCTCGGAACCGCTATTGTGGGTCTAAGTGTTTCTACGTTGTCAACCTATTTCAGCGTTCGTAAGTTTGTGAAGCTGAGATATGATGAGATGCACACCTAAAATTTCACAAAAAGAAAACACCAATTTGTTTCGAATTTAGGTCTTCCTTGCGTATGTTTGGCGCACTAAAAATTTTATATTAAAAAACAGCTATGAGTCAAGCGAAAAAAACACAAAGCGCAGAAAGTTCTTTTGATTTCTCTGCCATTTTTCCTTACATCGCCATTCCAGTGGCATTGATTGTTTCAGCCATTCTCTATGTAAATGTTTTGGGAGATGCTGCAAACTTTGAAGGAGGGGATCCTGAAAAAGGTCACCCATTGAACGTCTTGGGAACCATCCACAAGGGAGGTTTTATCGTACCCATTTTGATTACTGTAAACTTGGTGGTTGTTATCTTCTTTGTTGAGCGCATGATTAGCCTGACTCAAGCAAAAGGAAAAGGAAGCGTGAATAAATTTGTTCGCAACGTGCGTTCATTGGTTTCTTCTGGTCAAGTAGACCAAGCCATGGCTGCGTGTGACAAGCAGAAAGGCTCTGTAGCCGCTGTAGTGAAAGCAGGATTAATGAAGTATAAGTCTGTTGAGGCTGATGCTTCAATGGATCGCGAAGCCAAAGTAACAGCTGTGAAAACAGAGTTGGATGAGGCGTCTTCATTGGAATTGCCTATGTTGTCTAAGAACTTGGTTATCCTTTCTACTTGTGCTTCTTTGGGGGTATTGGTTGGATTGTTGGGTACTGTTCGTGGTATGATTTCGTCTTTTGAAGCCATGGCAACAGCAGGAGCGCCAGACGCTACAGCTTTGTCTTTGGGTATCTCTGAAGCCTTGATCAATACGTTTTTGGGAATCTTGGGTTCTGCTTTGGCGATTGTTCTTTTCAACTTCTTCAGCACACGTATCGATTCATTGACACACGCTATTGATGAGGCTGGTTTCAGCGTATCTCAAGCAGTAGCTGCTAAGAAATAATTCAATAAAGTAAGGTTTAATAATAAGGTTGCAGTTTATGCCAAAACCAAAAATGCCAAAAAGCGCCCCCAGCCTGGACATGACTCCCATGGTGGATTTGGGCTTCTTGTTGGTGACCTTCTTTATTCTTACCGCTAAGTTTAGACCCAACGAACCCGTATTGGTAGACACGCCGTCTTCTACTTCAGAGCTTTTACTTCCAGAGAAAATCATGTTGGTAACCATTGACCAAGATGGTCGGGTGTTCTTTGATATCCATGGGAAGGAAGTTCGCAAAGAAATGTTGAAAGGGATGATTGAAAGACATCCTGAACTCAAGGTTTCCGAAGAGCAAAGCAAGCGTTTTTCAGTTATGGGTATGTTTGGAATGGACTTAGCCAATCTTTCCAATTATCTCAATGCAGATGAATCAACCCGCGCTAAAATGGATCAATTGACCAAAGGAATTCCAACCGATTCATTGAAAAATGAATTATCAGATTGGATTCAAGAGGGATATGAGGCCTTTATGATTGATGCCCAAAACAAAGGCATAAGCGTTGAAGATTTGCGTGGCGATGAGGGTTTGCGTTATGCAATCAAAGCAGACGGAAGCACAGATTATGAAAAGATTGAGAAGGTCATTGACATTTTCAGAGAGAAAAATATTTTTCAATTTAACATGGTAACCACGCTCGAAGCCGGAGTTGACATCTCGGCAGAAAGCGAGTAACAATAGTATTATGGCAGAAATAATACAAGGTGGTGGAAATGAAAAAGGCGGTAAAAAACGCCCCAAGAAGGGTCATGTGCACATGGACATGACTCCTATGGTGGATTTGGCGTTTTTGTTATTGACTTTCTTCATCTTAGCCACTTCATTGAGCAAACCCAAAACCTTGGAGATTATTTATCCCAAGGAAGTAAAGGACAACGATGAGAAAACAAAGTTGGCCGATGAGTTGGCCACTACATTGTTGATAGGTGAGGGAGAAGACCATGTGTTTGTTTATCATGGTAAATTTGACCCAGACACCACTGTTTTGCAAAAGACTGATTTTTCAAAGGATGGATTCAGAAAAGTTTTGTTGAATAAAAACAGATCAATCAATGAACGTGTGTTTGAATTGCAGACAGAGCTCAATGCCAAGGGGTTGAGCAAAGAAGATTATGAAACGCAATTCAAGGACGCATATGGAAAAATTGTAAACGATGACAAAGCTCCTTTCGTGATTGTTAAGACCATTGATAAGAGTAAATGGAGAAATGTCGTGAATGCAATGGATGAGTTGAATATTTGCAATGTGAGAAAACGTGCCATTTTGGACATGGATAAACAAGAGCAAATTTCACTTGAAAAAAGAGTGGATGAACTGGGTTTGAAAAAAGCTTCAGAAAATTCGAACGAATAAGGAAGTAAACGGTACAGACCTAAAAAACTGAGAATATGGATACAATACTAGCCCTCGGTCTCTTCGCTCTAATCATAGTAGTGTTGAGCTTTGAATCTGGCTGGAACAGTTTGTTCAGCCGTGATCGAAATGACTTGGTGTTTGAGAACAAGAATCATTTGTATGGTGCTTACTCTATCCGCAAGAACTATGGTAAATATTTGGCAATTGCTGTATTTTCAACCATAGGCTTTGCAACAGCAGTGGCCTTGTCTCCCAAGTTTTTAAGTGGAGATGGTGCAGGTGAGGATGCGTTCGAGGTAGAGATGTCAGCTGAAATGATGACTCCTCCTCCAACAGATCCCAATGAGCCCCCACCCCCACCGCCCCCACC
>JACCDZ010079012.1_pt1 | contig 55659 bp, 60 predicted proteins | sample 7449551 | NCBI WGS metagenome assembly JACCDZ01 (sample SAMN15323452, study PRJNA562643) | freshwater metagenome | isolation source: river surface water | place: USA:Blue River Watershed | collected 2017-08-18 | reverse complement strand
CTAAAACTGCCAATAAAGTGGAAAACGCAAAAGCGGAACCGCAAAAAGACATCATCACTTTCGAAGATTTCGCTAAAGTAGATTTACGAATTGGAACCATCATCGAAGCTGAAAAAATGCCAAAAGCCAACAAATTGTTAGTTTTAAAAGTAGATACAGGAATTGATGTAAGAACCATTGTTTCTGGAATTGCAGAGCATTTTACGCCAGAAGAAGTTGTTGGAAAACGCGTAACGGTTTTAGTCAACTTAGCACCAAGAGCTTTACGTGGTGTTGAAAGCGAAGGTATGTTGTTATTAACGAACAACGCCGAAGGTAAATTAGTTTTCGTAAATCCAGATGAGGAAGGTGTAATTAATGGTGCGATGATATCTTAAATTATATATTGACAATGAAAAAGTTTATTTTACTGTTTTTACTGTTCTCAAAATTAACTTTCTCTCAAGAGTTAGTAAATACAATAGACATTAATCTTGACAAGATTAAAAGTTTTTATCGTATTGAAGACTCCAATAACAAAGAGTATGCTCTTATTTTAAAAAATAAAGAGAACATAGAATTAATAAAAACTGACAAAAGTTTTAATGTATTAAGTAGGTTTGAACATACAGAAATTGATAAGTCTGGAGATTTCATTGGTAATAGTATAAAAGAAAATTTATTCTACACTTATTGGAAAAAGAACAAAAAAACATTGGAGGTACTAACTATTGATTTTGAAAATAAAAATATCATTAAAAATGAAATAAATTACCCCATTGAGAGTAATGAAAAAATTTTATGTAGTTATACAAAAGATGCATTTTTTAATGCTATTACTGTAACAAAAGAAACATCAATTATTAATTATTATAGATTTAATGGTCTAACAGTAGAAAAAAATTCATTTGACTGCTCTAATATGACTTTTGTCAATTCATTAAATCAAAAAATAAAGTTTTGGGATTTTTTAAATGACGAAAACGGAACAGTTTATAAGTTTTCTTTTCCAATATTTTTAACTGATAAAGTTAACTTTAATTCTGTTCATGCAACGGAAAAAAAGAAAATTTATGTTGATAATGAAAGAATAATTATTTCATCAGATGTAAATAATAATTTTAGTCAATTTGTAATACTTTCATTAAAAGATTTTACTGCAAATAGCCACATTGTTTCTAAGCAGGATGAAAATTCAATTGATTCATTTTTATCTAAGGAAACGAATTCTTTTGTAATTGACAATAAAATTTTTATTGCAAAATTTAGCAATGAAAGAATTTCAATCATTATTAAAAACTTTGACAATAAAACACTTAACTCTTTTTCAATAACCGCTACAGAAGGTCATCAATATATTAATTCAGAACTTATAGAAGAAGTTGGAGGTATAAAAAACAGAGAAATTCTTAAAAGTGAAGAGAAATTCTTAAGAAAAAGTTTTGCTAAAAATCCTTCAATAACAGGATTCCTTTCAAACGGTAATTATTATTTATCTATAGCTGGAGTTTCTTATCCAAGACAACAATCTTATCAAATGCTTGGAATGTTTGGGTTAGTTGGAGGTATTGCAGCAGCAATTATTAATGATGGCTCAGGCTCATCAATTACTTCTTATTCCGATAAAGTTGTTGTATATATTAGAAGTTGTATATCATCTTCAAATTTCAAACCAACAGATTTGAAAAATGTGACTTCAAATTATGATAATGTTAGAAGTTACGTTGAAAATAATAATTTAAAAGAAAATTTTTTAACTCTTTTTGAAAGTAATAACCATTTTTATCTTTTTGCCCATAAAAACAAACAGGAAAAAGTAACAATATATAAATTCTAATTTTTTCATGACTCCAAAAATAATCGCTTTCGACGCAGACGACACTTTATGGCACAACGAACCTTATTTCGATGAGGCGCAAGAACGCTTTTGTGTATTGTTTCAAGATTATGCTTCGAGTCAGGAAATTTTGGGATTGATTTTGAATCATCAGGTGAAGAATTTGCCTTTGTATGGTTTCGGAATTAAAGCATTCACTTTGTCGATGATTGAAACCGCTTTGCAATTGACCAATCATCAAATTTCGGGAAAAGGAATTGAGCAAATTTTAGCTATTGGAAAAGATTTATTGCAAAAACCGGTCGAATTGTTACCCAACGTTGAATCCGTTTTGGAACAATTGAAAGGAAAATATAAATTGGTAGTTGCCACAAAAGGCGATTTAAAAGACCAACATAGAAAATTACACGATTCGGGAATTGGACATTATTTTCATCATATTGAAGTATTGAGTGACAAAGCTGAATTAGACTACGAAAAAATGTTAAGCCGTTTAGATTGCAAACCTGAAGATTTTCTGATGATTGGAAATTCGTTAAAGTCTGATGTGTTACCGGTTTTGAATATTGGCGGACATGCGATTCACATTCCGTATCACACCACTTGGGAATATGAGAAAATTGACTTTGAAATCAAACACGATAATTTCAAATCGTTCACCAATATTACTGAGATTTTACCCTTATTGAAATGAAACAAAAAATAGACATATCTTCTTGGAATCGAAAAGAACACTTTGAGTTTTTCTGTACTTTCGAAGAACCTTTCTTTGGTATTACAACATCTATCGATATGACTATTGCTTACGAAAAGGCGAAAGCCATGAAAATTCCGTTTTTTGTTTACTATTTACACAAAACGATTGCTGCAATAAACCAAGTGGAAAATTTCAGATACCGAATTGAAGAAAATGAAGTAGTACTTTATGACGAAATTGACGCTTCTGCAACTATCATGCGTGAAGATAAAACATTTGGTTTTTCGTTTATGAAATTTCATTCTGATATTCATGAATTTACTAAAATCGCACAAACAGAAATTGAGCGAATTCAAATTACACCAGGACTTTTTACCAGAGAATTTCCAGAAAATATCATTCATTTTTCTGCTGTTCCTTGGATTAATTTTACAGGATTAACACATTCTAGAAAGTACACTTTAAAAGATAGTTGTCCAAAAGTTTCCTATGGAAAACTGGTTGAAGAAAATGGAAAAAAATCGATGGCACTTTCTGTTACGGTGCATCATGGTTTGGTTGATGGTTATCATATTGGACTATTTATTGAAGCATTACAAACGGAATTAAATAAATAAACCACCAACTTTCGCTGGTGGTCTTTTCTCAAACTGCATTCAAAATAGCTAAAATATCTTCCCCGAATCGTTCCGATTTTTGTTTCCCGAAACCTTTGATTTGTTGTAATTCATCTAAGTTACTTGGCTTGTACATCGCTAGATCGATTAATTCTGAATTGTGGCAAATCATGAACTTTTTCAGTTTCAAAGCTTCCGATTTTTCGGTTCTCCACTGATTCAAATAACCGTAAACTTGTTTGTCTTTCGGATTCAAATCTTCATACGATTTACGTTCTAATTGTTCTCGTTTTTGTTGTTCTTCTGATTCATAATGAACGATAACTGACCAATGTGCTTCTTCACTTTCCACAAATTGTGTGCTCGATTTTTTAAACGTAACCGAATTCAAAAAAGCATTCAATTGTTGTTGGTCGTACTCCAAAAATGCGTTATCCAAACGGATGAAAAATACTTTAACTTGCATAACATCCTTATTTACCGATTAACAGAATTTCGTTTGCAACAACTTCTGTAACATAGCGTTTGTTTCCGTCTTTGTCGTCATAACTTCTGTGGGTTAATTTACCTTCAATTCCGATTTCTTTGCCTTTAGTTACAAAACGCTCGATAATATCAGCTGTTTTTCCCCAAGCAGTAACTCGGTGCCATTGCGTTTGTTCTACTTTGTCACCGTTTTCACGATAATACACTTCGTTTGTGGCGATGCTGATGTTTGCTAATTTTTTTCCTCCTTCAAGGTTTTTGATTTCTGGTTCTTGACCAACGTGTCCGATTAATTGTACTGAATTCTTCATGGCGTATAAATATTAAATGTTTGTGTTAATTGAATTTTTTGGAACACAGATATATAAAATCAGATTAATCTGAAAAATCTATGCTTTGAACTTGATTTTTGAATTTGTCCCGAAACTTCGGGATTGAACTTGATTATTTGCTTAATAAAACCAATTCATTAGCAACTACTTCTGTGATATAACGTTTGTTTCCGTCTTTATCGTCGTAGCTTCTGTGGGTTAATTTTCCTTCGATGGCTACGTAGCTTCCTTTAGTTAACAATTTTTCGATGATGTCCACTGTTTTTCCCCAAGCGGAAACGCGGTGCCATTCGGTTTGTTCTACTTTTTCACCTTTAGCGTTGGTGTAATTTTCATTCGTAGCAATTGTGAAGTTTGCTACTCTTCCAGATTCTAAGTTTTTGATTTCTGGTTCTTGACCTACATGTCCGATTAATTGTACTCTGTTTTTCATGGCGTGTAAAATTTAAATGTTTATAAAATTAATATTGATTCTTTTTTTGGAACACAGATTTAAGAAATTGGTACAATTTAAAAAATCTAATGTTTTGAAATTTGAATTTGCTCTTGTTTTTGAACTTGAACTCGTTGTTTCATTTCGACAGTGCAAAGATGAGACAAGAAAAAAACGTTATTCGGTATTTAGCTATTTAATATCGGTTGTAAATATTTGTAAGCGTTTGTAAATGGAAATTATTTTTGTATATTCGCTTTAATTATAAGACTTTACAGATGAAAAAATCACTCTTCCAAAAAAGTATTTATTTTTTACTTTTTATTTGTTCGTTTACTGCTTTTGCACAAAACACCTTAAATTATAATGATGAAAAAGGTTCGCCAAAAGCTACTTTACAAGATGTAAAATGGATTGTAGGCAATTGGACAGGCGAAGCTTTAGGCGGCATTTGTCAAGAAACTTGGAGTGAACCGATTGGAAATTCGATGATGTTCAGCTTCAAATTAGTGGTTGATGGAAAAGTCGCTTTTTATGAATTGGGACACATTATTGAAAAAGAGAAAACCCTTTTATTACAACTAAAACACTTCGATGGCGAATTAAAAGGCTGGGAAAAAGCGGAAGTAAGCGAGAATTTTAGATTAGTAAAAATTACACCAACACACGTGTATTTCGACAAATTTACATTTGAGAAAATTTCAGATAACGAAATAAATATTTACGTGGTTTTTGAAGATAGTGGTAAAGAAATGAAGTTTAATTTTAAGAAGTAGAGATGAAATACATTATCCTATTATTTCTATCTAGTTGTTTTATTCATGCTCAAAATGTGGCGGAACATTTCAAAACAAGACAATTTGAAGTTGCAATTTTTCCTGAATCGAGTAATGAAATCATGCAACAAAATAGATTTACACCAACAAAAGAAGAAATAATTAAAGCCGAAAATGCCTTAAAATCTAAACTAAAATTCTTGAATAATCCTCTAATAAATCAATCCCGTTCGCCTATTATTCACAAGAATTTAAAAAAATATAAAAGACAGTACTTTGGTTATATAAATGACAAAGGTGAAAAAGTTCTTTATTTAAATTCACTTTGGAGTAAATCTATTAAAGAACACAATTGGCATTGGTTGAATGAAATAATTTGGATTTCAGATGGTGGAAGTTATTATTGGAACATTGAATATAACTTAGAAACAGATGAATTAGAAAATTTAAAGGTTAATGGATACGCTTAAAAATACTACTATGAGTAAAACCTGTTTAGAATGTGGCGATAAAATTATCGGTCGCGAAGACAAAAAGTTTTGTTCGGATGGCTGCCGCAATGCGTACAACAACAAAATGAACAAAGATCAGAACAATCTGATGCGCAACATAAATAACAAATTGCGAAAAAATTACCGCATCTTGTGTGAACTCAACCCAGAGGACAAAGGAAAAACCACAAAAACGAAATTACTAAGCAAAGGGTTCGATTTTGAGTTTTTTACCAGCATGTTACAAACCAAAACCGGCAACACCTATTTCTTTTTGTACGACCAAGGATATCGTGCTTTGGAAGATGATTTTTATATGTTGGTGAAGAAAGATAGTTAAGAAAATAGATGAAAGAAGAAAGAGAAAAGAAAAGTTATTCCACTTTTTTGAAAGAAAATGAAGGGAAGATTATGTTAGCCATAACAATCATCTTTATTTCCCTAACTATGATTTATTCAAATATTAACGAAAAAGAATATTATAAAAAGATTAATGATTTTCAAGGTAAAACCGTTGGAAAAGTTTACAGTATAAGACTTGGAAAGAGTAGTTATTTAAAATATTATTTTCATGATAATGACAAAAAATATTATTCAGAAGCAAGATATTCAGAATATACATTTGACAATTTTGGAAAATATTATCGTGTGATTTTTAATGAAAAAAATCCAAGTGAAAGCCACATTTATTTAACCAAAGAAATCCAACCAGATTCAATCGCTTTAACTAAAGCTGGCTTTAAATATGTTATTTATTACGATTACGATATTCCAACAAATACCTACATAAAAAAACACAAATGGGAATAAAAATCTCCATACTCGGCTGCGGTTGGCTCGGTTTACCATTAGCCAAATCATTGCTTTCAAAAGGTTACAAAGTAAAAGGTTCTACGACTTCGGAAAGCAAGTTAGAAGTGTTGAAAAACGCTGGAATTTCGCCTTTCCAAATTCAATTGGAGGAACATCAAATCATTGGAAATATGGAAGATTTTCTAAAAGAAACCGATTTTTTACTTATTGATATTCCACCAGGATTGAGAAGAGAAACTTCGACTTCGAACGAAATGGCATTTGTAAATAAAATAAAAACGTTGATTCCGTTTATCGAAAAATCAGGGATTCAAAAAGTTATTTTTGTGAGTTCGACTTCGGTTTATGGTGATAGTTTTCCAATTGTTGAAATTACGGAAGAAACAAAACCAAATCCTGATACTGAAAGTGGCAAACAATTAGTTATTGCCGAAAAACTTTTGCAATCGAATCCGCATTTCAAAACTACCGTAATTCGTTTTGGTGGTTTACTTGGCGAAAATCGTCATCCAGTAAAATTTTTGGCAGGAAGAACGAATGTGGAAAATCCAGATGCGCCAGTGAATATGATTCAGAGAGAAGATTGTATTGGAATAATTGAAACTGTAATTGACATAGGACTTCGACAAGCTCAGTCTGACAATTGGGAATGGAACCAAACCTTCAACGCTGTCGCACCTCATCATCCAACACGTAAAGCATATTATCACAAAAAAGCTAAAATTTTGAATTTGCCATTACCTACCTTTGCCGAAAATTCGGAATCGAAAGGTAAAATTATTTCCAGTAAAAAAGTGGAAACAATTTTGGGTTATTCGTTCCAAAAAGAAATTTAGTAATGGCGTATTTTAGCGTATTTCACAATTACATTAAGCAAAAGAAAAATGCAATTGGCTTGCCCATTTTAGCATTAATTTGGATTAGCTTTTTCTGGGGAACCACTTGGATTGCTTCCAAAGAAGGAGTAAAACACATGCCTCCAATGCAATTGGTAGCACTGCGTCAACTTTTTGGTGGATTGTTGTATTTGCTATATTTCTTAATCAAAAAACATCCTTGGCCAAATAAACGTCAATGGCGCACTATTTTGGTTCTGAGTGTCTTGAATTTCATGCTGAGTAACGGTTTGAGTACTTGGGGCGTGAAATACATATCAAGTGGTTTAGGTGCGATTATTGGTTCTATTTTTCCACTTTGGATTGTAATTATCAGTTTGTTTCGCGGACAAAAAACTTCTTGGAAAGCAGTTGTAGGTTTGATTGTCGCTTTTGGTGGAATTTGCGTTATTTTTTACGATTACCTCAACGATTTCTTACAACCTGAATTCCGATTTGGAATTTTACTTTCGGTAATTGCTACTTTTACTTGGGCGTTGTCTTCGATTTATATCAAAGAAAATAAGACGAATTTCAATCCGTATTTTAGTTTGGGATTGCAAATGTTGATTTCGAGTATTGTGATTTCGAGCGTGATTGGATTTAATGGGACTTCGGTTCCGTTAAGTGAAATTCCAGCAATTTCTTGGTGGTCGATTGGTTACTTGGTGGTTTTTGGTTCGGTGTTGACGTTTATTGCTTTTATTTATGCGTTGGAAAACTTACCAACGGAAATCAGCAGTTTATATGCTTACATAAATCCGATGGTGGCGTTGTTTTTTGGTTATTTGTTGTTTAATGAACCTTTGACCACTGCAATTATCATTGGTGGAACGATAACGATTATTGGACTTTATTTAGTGAATCGTGCGATTAAGAAGAAATAGTTTTTAGCCACTGATTAAAGGATTTTCACGGATTGTAATCCTTCTAATCTTTTAATCCGTGGCGATAATCTTTACTATTCAACAAAAAAATCCCACCTAAAAAGATGGGATTTGATTTTATTTTGAATTTGATTACCAAATTTTCACGCGTTTTTCAAAAGGCAAATACATACCATTATGTGGTAAAATATTAAACGCTTTGTAAAACGCTTCCACATTTTGTAACGGCACATAAGCACGATACATTCCTGGTGAATGCGAATCGGTTTTTACTTGGTTTTTGATAGCTTCATCACGCATTTTGCTTCTCCAAATGGTTGCCCAAGAAATAAAGAAACGTTGTTCTGGTGTAAATCCGTCGATTAAATCAGGCTTTCCGTTTGCTTTCAAATAGATTTGTAATCCGTCGTAAGCGGCGTTAACTCCACCTAAATCTCCAATGTTTTCACCTAATGTGAATTTTCCATCCACAAAAATTCCTGGTAATGGTTCTAAAGCTGAATATTGATCTGCTAAAGCACTTCCTAACGTTGTGAATTGTTTTAAATCTTCATCACTCCACCAGTTTACTAAGTTTCCATCCGCATTATATCTTGAACCTGAATCGTCAAATCCGTGTGAAATTTCGTGACCAATTACGGCTCCAATTCCACCATAATTTACTGCTTCATCTGCTCTGTAATCGTAGAAAGGTGGTTGTAAAATCGCAGCTGGGAATACAATCTCGTTATTTGTTGGGCTGAAATAAGCGTTAACTGTTTGTGGCGACATTCCCCATTCTTCTTTGTCAACAGGTTTCCCCATTTTTTCAATGTTTTTCTTGTGACTCCATCTCGCGTACATTTTTGAATTTTCAAAATACGTTCCGCCTTGTTCTGGTGACTTTACTTCAAGAGCTGAATAATCTTTCCATTTATCAGGATATCCAATTTTTACTCGGAATTTATTCAACTTGATTTTTGCATTTTCCTTAGTCGCTTTTGTCATCCAAGGTAAATTATCAATTCGGTTATTGAAAGCTTGCATTACGTTTGCAATCATATCTTGAGCTTTTGCTTTTGCTTCTGGCGGGAATTTTTTTGCAACATATAATTTTCCTAACGCTTCACCTAATCTTCCATTAACGGTTGCTAAAGCTCTTTCTTCAGCTGGACGTTGTTTTACAGCTCCAGTTAACGTTTTTCCGTAAAAATCAAAATTCGCATTTTCGATATCGGTTGATAACAAACCTGCTGAACCTCTTAAAGCTGTCCAACGCATGTAGGCTTTCCAATCTTCAATTTGGTTATCTTTTAAAATAGTTTCGACTGTTTGTAAATATTTTGGTTGTGAAACAACTAACGAATCTACTTTTCCAATTCCAACACTTAGGAAATACGTATCCCATTTTACGGTTGGCGCTAATTTTTGTAAATCAGCAAAACTCATTGGATTATAGGTGTTTCTTCTATCTCTTCTTTGAACACGGTCTAACGTAGCGGTTGACATTTTAGTCTCTAAAGCTAAAATTTTCTTCGCATTCGTATTAGCTGTAGCTTCAGATTCACCTAAATATTGTAACATTCTGGTGACGTGAGCCACGTATTTTTCACGTTTTTCTTTGTTGTCTGGCGCATCGGAAACGTAGTAATCTCTATCTGGTAAACCAAGACTTCCGGTTCCTACATAAATTACGTTTTTGTTACTGTTTTTAGCATCGGCGCCAATGTAACTTCCGAAGAAACCTAATCCCATTTCGGGTTCCATTTCGGCTAATAAAGCTACTAATTGATCAGCATTTTGAACGCTATTAATTTTCGTTAAATAAGGTTTTAACGGGTCGATTCCGGCTTTGTTTCTACTTACCGTATCTAAAACTGTTTTGTATAAATTTATTGCTTTTGCTTGATCAGAATTTGGATTGATAGTTTTGTCTTTGATAGCTTCTTTTAAGATGGCCATTACATCGTCATCGGTGTTTTTACGAAGTTCGTCAAAACTTCCCCAACGCGTTCTGTCGGCTGGAATTTCGGTTTTATCTAACCAAGTTCCATTTACATAACGATTGAAATCATCTGCAGGATTTACGGTTTTATCCATATAACCTACGTTAATACCTACAGTTTCTTTTTTAGCTGCTACTTCTTGTGATGATTTACATGAATATAACGCTACTGACAAAAAAAGGAAGCTGAAACTTCCTTTTAAAATGAATTTATTCATAGTTATTCTTTTATAATTCTTTTTACTATTGATTGATTATCTGCTGTTATTTTTACAAAATATATTCCAGTAGCTGCATTAGATAAATTTAAAGATGCTTCAACATTTGAAATTTGAATGTCTTTTTTAGACAAAATAATTTTACCTGTTAAATCATAAACATCAATAGCAGTTGGTTGAATATTTCCTAAAGCTATATTGAAAATTCCTTTTGAAGGATTTGGATACAATACAATGTTTTGTAATTCAAAATTTTGATTGGAAAGTGTTCCTGTAATAACAAAATTATCAATATTTACCCCTAACTGATTTGCAGATTCATCAGAATGGAAAACAATTCTAAAAATAATATTAGTTTGACTGTTTAGTGCATTTAATGGATACGTATAGGTCTTAAGTGTAGTGTCTGTTCCTGTCCACTGAGCACCTGGACAATTATAACAATCGTTTCCAGCTGTAGCTTCAGTTCTATTACTGTTATACCATGTTGGCCCTTGTTCTCCTAAAACTGTCCAGTTAGCTCCAAAGTTTGTAGAATATTCCACATAAACAACATCCCAATTGGCTTCTAAATCAAATTTCATGTCAAAACTAATAGTAGGATTTACAACATTTGATAAATTATAACATTGTGATACAATGTAAGATTTAGTCAAATCAGGATAATTGCCTAATAAATTAGTTGTGTACACTGTATTTCCAGCAGAATCCATAGCACCTCCTGATCTTATTCCTCTAACCCATTGCGAAGTAGTGCCACCTTCGTTATAAGAAATTAAAGCATCCGATGTGCTTGTAAAAGGATTTGTAACCCCCACAGAACCAGCATCATTTACATAAAACTGTGTTAATCCTGAATTATTATCTGGATAAGCATCATTTGTAATTGTAGTGGTAACATTCATAGAATGAACTCCTCTTGTTAATGTTGCAGTAGGTAAATCAATAATTGTTGTAGCGCTAGGGGCTAGTAAACCATTCCAAACATAATTATATGGTGTTGTGTCTATCAAATAATTGACAGTAACTGAACTAACAGAATTTGTTCCATTATTTTTAACTTCAACTTGAGGCATAATACTAGAACCACAACTGATATTAATTCCAGGATTTTGAATACTTACAAATTTTAAATCATTAGCAGGAACTTGCACAGGAATATTTGTTTGCCATACCCCTCTTCCATAAGTTGCTGCAATTAATTTTGCGTCTTCTAAATTGATTTCTAAATCGGTTACTGAAACATTTGGTAAATTAGTATCAAAAGGAGACCAAGATGACATAGTATCATCACGATAATAAACTCCCAAAGCCGTTCCTACGTACAATGGATTATCTGTATTTCTACCTTGGTGTACAATACAGTTTTTACCGATAAATGGTAATCCTGTTGAAAAATCAGTAAAAGAAACGCCACCATCTGTTGATTTTAAAACTTTTCCTGAAGCACCTTCTGTAACTAAATAAACGATATTGCTATCTGTAGAATGAACTTCAATAAAGGTAATGTTGCCATTAACCGAATTGAATACATTTGTAAAATTCACTCCTCTATTAGTACTCTTGTAAAGTTTAACGCCATTTGCTACATACATAATATCATCATTTGAAGGATCAACGGCAATTTCATCTAAGTTTCCAGTGCCTAATCCATCAACATTTTGTTGTACCCAAGCACTTCCTGTCAACTTGTATAGTCCTGCAAATCCCGAAAACAATTCACCAGAATTATTCGCTATTAAAGGTGTAACCCAGTTCCCATTTGCTCCACCTGGAGAAGAAACTGAACTACTTATTGCATTCCCTGCTGAATTACTAATATATAAACTATTCCCATTTTGGATGAACCCATAATATTGATTTGGATTGGTAGGATTAATTGCTGTATCCATTCCATCAGCTCCATAATAATTTTTCCATTGACTTCCACTGTAGGCATGACCTCCATTATCCTGTAAACCTCCTACCATGTTAGCAGATGTTTGCTTAGCTACAGCAATTTTATAAAACTGACTTATTTGAACACCTGCTGTTAAATCTGTAAAATTTGTCCCATTGTTTTCAGAAACATAGATTCCTCCATCGGTTCCGGCAAATAATTTATTGCCATGAAATCCTAAATAATGAATATCTGCATGGGTATAAGAAGGCCCTGTTGGATTACTCCAACTATTTAATTTTGAAAATGTACTACCTCCTGTAGTAGACTTCCAAACGTTAAGACAGCCCGTATAGATTTCATCTGCATTAGTTGGAGATACAGCTAAAGCCAAATCATACCATGCTTGGTTAGATTCTAATATATCTGGCGTTCCAAATGCTCTAGAAAATGAAACTCCTTCGTTCGTTGATTTGTATATTCCATTTAATGTGTTACTTGTATTAACACTTAAAGCATAAACAAGATTACTATTTGCCGGAGTTACATCTATAATTATTCTGCTAGTTGTAGCAATTGTAGAAACTGTGACAGCAGTAAAAGTTGAACCAGTATCTACTGATCTAAAAAAACTATTTTCTGAAGATGCATAAACTTTTGTAGGATCCCCTGGTTTTAATCTAATATTACCTTGAGAAAAATCACCTGCTTGTACTTGAGTCCAAGATATTCCTGCATTAGTAGTTTTGTAAATCCCATTACTTGTAGCACACCAAAGTATTTGATTATTTGTAGGATGAATTATTATATCTCCAGCTCTTGATGGATTTGAACCTCCCATTGTTCCAGTAGGATTCCAAGTTAGACCACCATCTGTTGATTTATAAACCCCAACACAATAAGAATCGCCTGCATCTTTATCTCCTGTTGCAATATAAATTGTATTAGAATCGGAATAATCAACTGCAATACCTGAAACTCCAATTTGCGGTAACTCATCAGTAAGAGGAATCCAAGTCGAACCATTATTAATTGATTTCCAAATACCTCCTGCTGGGGCTCCTAAATAAATAACACTAGGATTAGATGGGTCTACATGTACAATATTTACACGCCCTTGACCTGAAGACCAAGATCCTGTATTTGTATGTGTAAATGGACCTACAGGTTGCCAATCACTTGAAGGAAGTGACCTATTTGTTATTGTTCTATTTGATTTACTTTGATTTTTTTGACGCCATGCATTCCAAAAATCATCAGATGATTGAATATATCCGCTTTCATTTGCGAAATTTCTCCAATAGTATTCCGATCTCATAAAAGGTTTATAACCTGAGCCTTTGGCATTTTTATCTCTTGTTAACCAATAAGTATTGAAAGCCGTAACCATTTCTTCAATACTCACTTTTTCGCTCTTTGCTTTGTTTATGTTAGCCATCCAAGGGGCAGAGGAATTAAATTGTGAAAATCCTAAAAAGGAACACAAAATACTAACAATCAAGTAATTTTTAATCATTATTTCTGTAGTTTTAATGGTATAATTCTACAAATATAACCAAGATAATCAACATTTTATAATTTTAACAAATGTCTAGTCGCGTTTTAACAAAACCTATATGATTTATGATTAATTTTGCAAAAAAAATATATGCTTGATTTTCTAGCTCCTTACAAAAAGTTTTTTATCATTTTTGGAATACTTTCTATCATTATATATTTCGGGATATACAACTTATTATCTCCAGAAAAAATGCTTCCCATATATTCGCCAAGAGATATTAATCCAGAATTAGTAGATTCAACAGTGCAACATATTGGCAACGATCATAAAATTGCGGATTTTGCTTTTACCAATCAAAATGGTAAAGTAATTACACAAAAAGACTACGAAAATACTGTTTATGTAGCCGATTTCTTTTTTACAACTTGCCCAACAATTTGTCCAAAAATGACCGACAACATGGTTTGGTTACAAAATCAATTGAAGAATAATCCAGAAGTAAAACTATTGTCTTTCTCTGTTACGCCTGATATCGATACGCCTGAAGTTTTAAAAAAATATGCCATCGAAAAAGGTGTTGATGATTCGCGTTGGAATTTGGTTACTGGAAATAAAAAAGATATTTATTATCTAGCCCGAAAATCCTATTTAGCTGTAAAAACGGGTAAGCCAGAAGAATTGTATGACATGGTGCATACCGAAAATTTTATTTTAGTTGATAAAAACAAAAGAATTCGCGGATTTTACGATGGCACTAATTTAGACCAACCCACGAATGACCCCAAAACAAAGAACATGAAACAACTTTTAGAAGATATTTTGTGGCTTTGTGAAAACCAATAAATTTATTTTTACAAATAATTTACTAAAGTTGACAATTATCAGTTTTAGTCCGATTATAATTTTTACTTTTGTATTTTAATTCAATCTAAATAAGGAAATGGAAATTTGTTCTTCTGAACTTAAAATTGGAGAAGTTGCCGAAATAACCTCCATCAATCTAGATGAAATCCCACTAAAGCTTTTAGAAATGGGATGTTTGCCTGGAAATTCCATTACTTTAATTCAAATTGCGCCTTTAGGCGATCCTTTGTATTTTAACTTAAATGATTCGCATGTAGCCATTCGATTAGAAACGGCTAAAGAAATCACGGTTACCAAAATATAATTCTCATGAGTAAAAATCCTATCAAAGTTGCTTTAATTGGAAACCCAAATGTGGGCAAAACATCGGTTTTTAATGAATTAACAGGATTGAATCAACAAGTGGGAAATTACCCAGGAATCACCGTTGAAAAAAAACAAGGCGTTTGCAAATTAAACGAAACCACAAAAGCCAAAATCATCGATTTACCCGGAACTTACAGCTTAAATGCCAGTTCGATTGATGAAAATGTGGTGATTGAATTATTACTCAACAAAAACGACGAAGATTTTCCAGATGTTGCCGTTGTGGTGACCGAAGTGGAAAACTTAAAACGAAATTTACTCCTTTTTACCCAAATCAAAGATTTAGAAATTCCGACCATTTTAGTCATTAATATGGCGGATAGAATGAAATTGAAAGGAATTGAATTGGATATTCCGGTTTTAGAAAAAGAACTAAAAACGAAGATTGCTTTAATTAGTTCGCGTAAAAAAATTGGTATTGATTATTTGAAAGATTTAATTCTAAATTATAATACTCTTTCCACGGAACCTTGTTTGAATGCGTCTTCTATTGATCCAGATTATTTCAATAATTTAAGAAGAGCGTTTCCAAATCAATTGCTGTACAAACTTTGGTTGGTAATTACGCAAGATGTGAATTTCTTAAATTTAGACCGAAACGAAATCAAAAGTTCGTTTACCAAATCGCATTCCGATTTAAAAAAATTACAACAGAAGGAAACTATAAAGCGTTATCAGTTTATAAATGACACGCTAAAATTAGGTCAAAAAATAGACGTTTCGAAAGCAACAGATATTCGTGCAAAAATTGACCGAGTTCTAACGCATAAAATTTTTGGTTATGTAATTTTCTTTGGAATTTTAATGTTAATTTTCCAATTTTTATTTGATTGGAGTAGCATTCCAATGGATTTTATAGATGAAACGTTTGCTAATTTTAGCTCGCTTGCCAAACAACATCTTCCAGCGGGAGAATTTACCAATTTAATTAGCGAAGGATTAATTCCAGGAATTGGTGGTATCGTAATTTTCATTCCGCAAATTGCCTTTTTATTCTTATTCATTTCCGTATTAGAAGAAAGCGGTTACATGAGTCGCGTAGTGTTTTTGATGGATAAAATCATGCGAAAATTTGGGTTGTCTGGAAAAAGTATTGTGCCTTTAATCTCAGGAACAGCTTGTGCTATTCCAGCCATTATGAGTGCAAGAAATATCGAAAATTGGAAAGAACGATTAATTACGATTTTAGTCACGCCTTTCACCACTTGTTCGGCGAGATTACCAGTTTATGCGATTTTAATTTCCTTAATTATTCCTGAAAAAAGAATCTTCGGATTTTTAAGTTTACAAGGTTTAACCTTAATGGCGTTGTATTTGATAGGTTTTGGAATGGCGGTTTTTTCGGCTTTCTTACTTAATAAATATTTAAAGCTAAGCTGCAAATCCTATTTTGTTGTGGAAATGCCAAGTTATAAAATTCCGATGTTTAAAAATGTTGGAATCAATGTGTTAGAAAAAACAAAAGCATTTGTAACTGGTGCGGGAAAAATCATTTTGGCCTTATCCGTAATTTTATGGTATTTGGGTTCACATGGATTAAGTGATGATTTTAATAACGCTGAAAAAATTATTACCCAACAAAATCAAAACACAACTATCTCAACCGAAGAATTTGAAGACCAAGTAAACTCTTTCAAATTAGAGAATTCATACATTGGGTACATGGGAAAAGCTATCGAACCAGCCATTCGTCCGTTAGGTTACGATTGGAAAATTGGAGTTGCTGTGGTGAGTTCGTTTGCTGCTCGTGAAGTTTTCGTGGGAACTTTAGCCACCATTTACAGCGTAGGGAGTCATAGCGAAGAAGAAACAACCATTAAAAACCGAATGGCAGCCGAAGTTCATCCTGAAACCGGGAAAAAAGTATTCAATTTTGCTACTGGAATTTCATTGTTGTTATTTTATGCTTTCGCGATGCAGTGTATTTCTACTTTAGCGATTGTGAAAAAAGAAACCAATTCGTGGAAATGGCCGATAATTCAGTTGGTTTTCATGAGTGGATTTGCTTACATAACTTCTCTGATTGCTTATCAATTCTTGAAATAAAAGGCATAATTTTTGATTGTCTTCAAAAAACAAAATTGATGAAAAAAACATTATTTGTTCTGATTACTATTTTAACATTAAATAGTTCATTCTCTCAGAAAATCGACAAGTCTAAAAGTGAATTAAAATCGGGAAATTCCTCTCGTTCTTCAAGTTCTAGTAGCAGTTCCTCGAGTTCAGGTTCTTCCAGAAGTTCTTCTTCAAATGATTTTGGACTAGCAGGTTTGCTTGTAGAAGGATTTTTATATGTGAGTTTTTATTCCACTATTGGCGATTATAGAAGCGAAAATCATTTGTATAATTCACTTTCTAAATATCCTTATTTCGATGGCGAATCAGGAAATTTTCAAAAAGAAAACGACAGTATTCAATATGGAAATGTAATGCGATTTGATGTTGAAAATCATTTTTTGTACAGCAACAACAATATATTTGGAAATCATCTAAAAGCAAAATTTAGACCATTTCAATATTTTTATGTACAAGCTGATTACCGAGAACTACTAGAAAAAAACGTATTTACAAATCGTTTTTCAAACCTATCCTTGTTTCAATTTAACGTGGCTTATGATAGGATTCGATTTAAGAAATTCAATTTAGGATGGACACTTGGCGCTACTTACGTTGGTAATGATGTACAAAAAGCAGGTTTCTCCTATGGTTTGCATACTGATATTTTTGCAATAAAAAACATCAGTTTTAATAGTGCGATGATGTGGAGTAGCATAAATGGTTTGCCTGTAAATTCGTTTGAAATCAGAGGAAAATATCATAAAAAGAATTATTTTTTCTCGTTAGGATATGAGCACTTAAAAATTGCTTCACCAAATTATAATTTTGTAACTTTAGGAACTGGAATATATTTTTAAAATATGGATATACAACAAATTTTAGTCTATGCTTCATTAGCGGTTGCTGTAGGTTTTTTAGTAAAAAAATTCTTTTGGAAAAAACGTACTAAAAAATCAAAACCTTGCGGTGATGATTGTGCTTGTCATTAACCCAATGCCACGTCTAAAGTCATCATTACAATAAAACCACCTATAAAACCTAAAGTGGCAATATCCGTATTTTTATCTTGTTGCGTTTCTGGAATTACTTCTTCCACCACCACAAAAATCATGGCACCGGCTGCAAAAGCTAAAGCATAAGGTAATATTGGAGTAAAAAAAGTAACCGCAACTGCTCCTAAAACTCCAAAAATAGGTTCTACTAAAGCCGACGATTGACCGTACATAAAGCTTTTTCTTCTGCTCATTCCCATTCTTCGTAACGGCATAGAAACCGCAATTCCTTCAGGGAAATTCTGAATTCCAATTCCAATAGCCAAAGTAACTGCTCCAGCAATCGATGCTTCTGGAATTCCTGCTGCCACTCCACCAAATAAAACCCCAACTGCTAAACCTTCTGGAATATTATGCAACGTAATGGCTAAAACCAATAGCGTTGTACGTTGCCATGGCGATTTAATTCCTTCTGTTTCTTTGAAGTTAATGTGCATATGTGGCAACACTTTATCCAATCCGAAAATAAATAAAGCTCCCAAAGCGAATCCAAAAGCTGCTGGAAATACTTTTACAAAACCTTCTCCATGACTCATTTCGATAGCAGGCGCTAATAAACTCCAAAAACTTGCTGCCACCATAACGCCTCCTGTAAAACCAAGCATTCCATCTAACACTACACGATTCATATTCTTAAAAAAGAACACAAATGAAGCACCGAATGCCGTTAAACCCCAAGTAAAAGTAGTGGCTAAAAATGCCGCCAAAATAGGGTCAATACTCTCAAAAAAATGGATAATTGAATCAAACATACTTATTGAACATATAAATTATTAGCAATTTTATTTGAAATGGTTAAGCGTTTTCCATCGATTTCCACGGTTAACGTATCATCAAAATCTTCTTTGTCGATTATTTTTACAACCGAACCTAATGCTATTTTTTGCTTATCTAAAAATTTTAAAAAATCGGTAGAAGAATCTTTCACGCCAACACAATGAAAAGATGAATTAATTTCTACTTCTGATAACAATTGTTTTTCGATTTTCTTAATCACACCTTTCGCATCTGGAATTGGGTCGCCATGTGGGTCAGCTACTGGAAATCCTAAAAAAGCATCCAATTTATTAATCAATTGTTCCGATTTTATGTGTTCTAATTCTTCGGCAATTTCGTGCACTTCATCCCAAGAAAAACCTAATTTATCTACCAAAAAAACTTCCCACAAACGGTGTTTTCTTACAATCATTTTAGCTGAATGCAAACCTTTTTCTGTTAAAGTAACGCCTTGGTATTTTTGATAACTTACCAAATCTTTATCCGAAAGTTTCTTCATCATATCAGTAACCGATGACGCTTTGGTATCGAGCATACCAGCAATAGCATTTGTGTTAACGCCTTTTGGAGACACCAACGACAAATGATAAATAACTTTAATATAGTTTTCTTCCGAAATGGTCATAAACATTTTATTTTGACAAATATACAAAGTTTTTAAATACCAAAATATTTTTTTAGACAAGACTAAAAAACGATTTGAAACTATTACAACAAATTATTTATCTTTGAAAAATGCAACATTATCATTACATCTTCACAGGTTCAGGATTATCCGCTTTAATGACCGTTTACGAAATGCTTTTATCTGAAAAGTTTGATGATAAATCAATTTTATTAATTGATGAAAATACCAAAAAAGTAAACGATAGAACGTGGTGCTTTTGGGATGAAAATAATTTATTTGATGAAATCGTTTCAAAAAAATGGAATCAAGCGATTTTTGCGAATGAGAAATTTAATCGCGTTTTAGAATTGACGCCTTATCAATACAAAAAAATTAACGGTTTAGATTTTTACGAATTGGTTTTCAAAAAGATTTCAGAAAATAAAAACATTCATTTTCTGAATCAAAAAGTGGTCGATTTTTCTGAATTAGGGAATCATTGTGTTGTAAAAACAGAACAAGAAACCTTCACTTGTAACAAAATTTTTAATTCGATTTACAATCCGGAAGTTGTTACAGCGCAAACAAAATTCCCATTAATTCATCAACATTTTATTGGTTGGTTTATCAAAAGTAAAGAAGCTGTTTTTACACCCAATTGTGCTACTTTCATGGATTTTTCGGTGAAACAAAAAGGCAATACGCGTTTTATGTATGTTTTACCAACTTCTTCAACTGAAGCGTTGTTAGAATATACTTTGTTCTCAAAAAACTTACTTTCTAAAGAGGAATACGAAGCTGAAATACATAAATACATTGAAAATCTGGGAATAACAGAATACGAAATCATTGAAAAAGAACAAGGCAATATTCCAATGACATGTTATCCTTTTTGGAAACACAATACTAAAAATATTGTCAATATTGGTTCGGCTGGAGGTTGGACAAAAGCCAGCACAGGATATACTTTTAAAAATGCTTCTAAAAAATCAAAAGCTTTAGTTCAATTTCTAAAATCCGAATCCGATTTTACTAAATTTCACAGAAAAGATAAATTTTGGTTCTATGATTTGTTATTGTTAGATATTTTAGGTTCTAAAAACGAATTGGGTTCTAAAATATTTTCATCCATGTTTAAAGAAGGGGATTCGAGAGTGATTTTCAAATTTTTAGATGAAGAGACTTCGTTTTCAGAAGATTTACAAGTCATTTGGAGATGTCCTAAAATGATTTTTGTGGAAGCATTGTTTGGGAGAATCTTCAAATAAGAGCAAACTATAAAATCATAACAAATCTTTATGAATTGGCATTCTGTAACAAGCAAAAAACTTTGTAACTTTGCCACTCGTTAACTTATAACAATATACATTATGTATCCAGAAGAAATGGTAAACCCAATGCGCGCTGAATTAACAGACGCAGGTTTCAAAAATTTATATACAGCTGATGACGTTAAAAATGCTATCAAAGCAGAAGGAACAACTTTAGTAGTAATTAATTCTGTTTGTGGTTGTGCTGCTAGAAATGCACGCCCAGGAGCAAAAATGAGTTTAGAAGGTGGTAAAAAACCAGCAAATTTAATCACCGTTTTTGCAGGTGTAGACAGAGAAGCTGTTGATGCGGCAAGAGCAGAAATGTTTCCTTTTCCTCCATCATCGCCATGTATGGCTTTGTTCAAAGATGGTGAATTAGTTCACATGTTAGAACGTCATCACATTGAAGGTCGCCCTGCAGAATTAATTGCTGAAAATTTAAAAGACGCTTACAACGAATTTTGCTAAATAACGCAACCTTTTCGTAATTTTTATATCTTGACAGAAAAAGATTATGAGCACTATTATTCGTTTTTTGCTTTTAGCAATGCTTCTTCAAAGTTTTCAGTGTAATGAAGAAGAAACTGTAACTTCGATAACACCACAACAACTGGTTCAAAAAAAACAAGAAATTCTTAATTATATCAATAGTTTTTCTTGTGCAGAAGCTTCAGGTTGTAATTCAATTGCCTTTGGTGCTAAACCATGTGGTGGTCCGAGAGAATTTTTGGTTTACCCAAATACGGTTAATCAAGCTACACTTGAAAATTTAGTAAATGAATATTACGAAATGGACAATGCATACAACTTGCAAATAGGTGCCGTATCAGATTGTATGGTAGTAGGTCCGCCAAGAACTATTGATTGCGTAAATGGAGTTTGTACAATCATTGACTAAAAAACAATTTTACTATGCTAGCATATAGAAAGACCGCCGAATATGGTGGTTTTTTTATTTAATAACTTATTTTTGCACAAATGGTTTTCAAATGGAAAAAATACTATCATATCCACTTTCAATTGTTTATTATATTTTATTTATACTTTGGTTGTTGATTTTTCATCCAATTCAATGGGTATGTTTTAATCTTTTTGGATATAATGCACATAGATTAAGTGTGGCTTATTTGAACTGGTTCTTAGTTAGAACAGCGCATGTATTAGGAACTACGTACCATATTAAAGGAATGGAAAATGTTCCAGAGCATAAGCCTCTAATTATTGTAGCTAATCATCAAAGCTTACATGATATTACTACTATCATTTGGTTTTTACGAAAAGCACACCCTAAATTCATAAGTAAAATCGAATTAGGTAAAGGAATTCCAAGTGTTTCTTACAATTTAAAACATGGAGGTTCTGCTCTAATTGACAGAAAAGATCCAAAACAAGCCCTGCCCGAAATTAAAAAAGTAGCCGAATTAATTAATAATAATAATTACTCCGTTGTCATATTTCCAGAAGGAACGCGTAGCAAAACAGGAACACCTAAACCTTTTGCAGTAAATGGTTTAAAAATGCTATACAAGTTTGCACCGGATGCTTATTTCTTACCTATAACTATAAATAATTCGTGGAAAATAACAAAATTTGGAACTTTCCCTCTTGGTTTGGGTTCTAGATTAGAATTCATTGTTCATGAACCATTAAAAATTTCAGAATACCCGTTTGAAGAAATTTTTGAAAAAACCGAAAAAACAATTACAAAACATATCAAAATAAATTAAAATGTCGATACAAAATGTCCGTTTAGAAGTGATGCAATTTTTAGAAAAGAAAATTGACTACTTTATGGAAGAATTCTTAATTCCTGTTGAAAAAATTTGGCAACCAACAGATTTATTACCCGATTCTTCAAAAGAAAATTTTTTAGAAGAAGCTAGAGAACTTAGAGAAATTGCAAAAGATTTACCCTATGATTTTTGGGTTGTATTAGTAGGAGATACTATTACAGAAGAAGCATTACCCACTTATGAAACTTGGTTAATGGATGTAGAAGGTGTTAATCAAAAAGGAGAAAAAGGCGATAATGGCTGGGCAAAATGGTTACGCAATTGGACAGGTGAAGAAAATCGTCATGGAGATGTATTAAATAAATACTTATATCTTTCAGGAAGAGTAAATATGCGTGAAGTAGAAATCACAACACATCATTTAATTAACGATGGTTTTGACCCAGGAACAGATAGAGACCCATACAAAAACTTTGTTTTTACAAGTTTTCAAGAATTAGCAACTTATGTTTCTCACAATCGTGTGGCTCAAATGGCAAAGAAATTTGGTGATAAAAAACTACACAAAATGTGTAACTTAATTGCAGGAGATGAAATGCGCCATCACTTAGCCTATAGCGAATTTGTAAAACGTATTTTTGAAGTGGATCCAAGCGAAATGATGCTGTCATTTCAATACATGATGAAGAAAAAAATTACTATGCCTGCTCATCTAATTAGAGAATCAGGAGAAAGTATTGGAACTGCATTTGAAAAATTCTCAGAATCGGCTCAACGTTTAGGTGTTTATACGGCAATGGATTATGTAGATATTCTAAAAAAACTAAATGAAAAATGGGAGATTGATAAAATTTGTAATCTTACTGATGAAGCTGAAAAAGCTCGTGATTACTTAATGAAATTACCTGAAAGAATGACTAGAATTTCTGAACGATTAGTAGTTCCTGCTGAAGGACAACTTTTTAAATGGGTACAACCTGCCTTAGTAAAATAACATTAAAAAAATATATTTAAGATTCCAAATTCGATTATGGGTTTGGAATTTTTTTTTGTAAATTAGAACCATGCAAATTATCAATAATACTATACTTTTTGTAAAGAATCAATTGGCTCAGGCTGAGGGAGGTCATGATTGGTTTCACATTGAACGCGTATACAAAAATGCTTTATTAATTGCTGAAGAAGAAGAATGTAATTTGACTGTTGTTAAATTAGCTGCTTTGCTTCATGATATTGCAGATTCAAAATTTCATAATGGAGACGAAACTATTGGTCCCAAAGTAGCTCGTGAGTTTTTAGAATCACAAAATGTTTCGGAAGATATTATTTTGCATGTGATTGCTATTATTGAAAACATATCTTTTAAAGGCGGAAATTTTGAAAAGAAATACCTTTCAAAAGAATTAGAAATCGTACAAGATGCCGACCGACTAGATGCGATTGGTGCAATAGGAATTGCTCGTGCTTTCAATTATGGTGGTTTTAAAAATCGACCATTATACAATCCAAATATTCAACCTAATTTGAATATGAGTAAAGAAGAGTATAAGAATAGTGAGTCGCCAACTTTGAATCACTTTTACGAAAAACTTCTTCTTTTAAAAGACAAAATGAACACCATAACCGGAAAAAAATTGGCTCAAAAACGTCATGATTTCATGATTACTTTTTTAAGCCAATTTTATTCGGAATGGGATAGTGAAAAATAGTAAGAAATGAATTAAACATGAATAATTTCATCTTTAACCAATAATTCTTCCCTTCTTAATCTTAAAAAAATTTGTGCTACAGCAATTACGTCTTTTTCACAATATGTTATGATTCTATCAATATCATTTTCAACATAAAAAACGTGCGCCACTTCGCTACCATCAATATCATCTTTTGGTGATGGTATTCCCAAAACTTTTGTTAGAAGTTTTAATGAGGTAAAGTGTTTATAATCTCCAAATTTCCATAATTCTAGAGTATCTAAATGAGGAACTTCCCAAGGTTTTTTACCAAATAAATTTAATTTATTTGGAAGTGGAATACCATTAATAATCATTCTTCTAGCAATAAAAGGAATATCAAATTCTTTTGCATTATGACCACATAAAAGATGTTGGGCACCATTAAAATGGGTATTCAATAAATTGGAAAACTCGTTTAAAATTTTCTTTTCATCACCCCAAAAACTGGTTACGCGAAAATTTCGAATATCGGCTTTATTAACAAAGTAACCCACTGAAATGGTAATGATTTTTCCAAATTCGGCCCAAATTCCAGCGCGTTCATAAAAATCTTCCGCTGATACTTCATCTTTTCTTTGGTATTGCGTTTTTTGTTCCCAAAGTTGTTGAGTTTCACTATCTAAACCGCGATAATTGTGGTATTCTGGAACCGTTTCAATGTCTAAAAACAGGATGTTGTTTAAATTAATTTTTTCAATCATAGAGCGTAGTAGTTGTTTAGTTAATGTGAATTTATTTATTCATATCTTTTTTGGCTAACATATTATAAGCTTCTTCTACATAAACATATAAATCGTTACTATGTGGGTCTGTATTCGTTTGGAGTCCTTTCGAATGCCCTAATCTAACAATGATTAAATCATCTTCAGGAATTACGATTACAAATTGTCCTAAATGACCTCGCATATAAAAAAGCTTCTTTCCTTTAATTTCGTGCATCCACCATCCATAACCATATTGTGGACTTTTTTCAAAACGAGGGGTAATACATTTTTTCACAAAAGTGCTATCTAATAATTGTTGCCCATTCCATTTCCCATTATCTAAATACAGTTTTCCAAAACGGGCAAAATCTCTCGCATTACTTGCGATGCAACAATAGGCTTTTTCAATTCCGTCAGGCGCTTCATCTAATTGCCAAAGTGCTTCGTTTTCAGCTCCCATAGGTTGCCAAAAATGTTTCGACACATAATCTGCTAAATGTTCGCCAGTAGCTTTTTCAATACACATAGCCAATAATTGTGTAGCGCCACTTAAATATTTGAAGGATTGACCTGGTTTTTCGTTAATATCTAATCCTAAAATAATACCTTTCAAATTGTCATCAAAATAAGCACGAGTTACAATAGAAAACGGACTGTAATATTTCTCATCCCAACTTAATCCAGAAGCCATAGAAGATAAATCGCCGATAGTAACTTCTTTGGCATATTTTCCTTTTAGTTCAGGAAAAAAGTCGGTTACTTTTTGATCTAAACTTTTCATTTTTCCTTCCATAATAGCTTTTCCCATAGCCATAGCAACAACACTTTTTGCCATGGAAAAAGAATTGGTTTTAGAATTCTTATCAAATCCATCGAAATAACTTTCGTGCCAAATACTATCGTTTTTAATGATTAAATAAGCAACAGTTTGTAATTCTTTATGGTTTTTAGATAAGACTTCGGTGGCAGGAATGGAATTGTAATCGGTGGCTATTGCCCAAGGTTGTGCGATTCCTTTCTTAATTTCTCTATTAGGAAATTCTTTATAGTCTTCTAGAAAAGCAGTTGTGTAACCTTTGAAATAAATGGTTCTTACAGCTCGTAAAAGATAATCCACATTAAAAACATACATTAAAATGATGATGCTCACTATAATAATAGCAAACCATTTGAAGAATTTTATAAGAAATTTCATGAACTAATTTTATAAGATTGCGTTATAAAAGTAGCAAAAAGTGATTGGATTTTACAACAATCTAAAACAAAGTTTCTTGTTTTACAGGATTTTCATGTTCAAGCAGCCATTTTTTGCGCCACAAACCACCTGCATAACCTGTCAATGAGCCATCAGTACCAATAACTCTATGACAAGGAATCACAATCCAAAGTGGATTTTTCCCATTGGCAGAAGCTACGGCTCGAATTGCTTTTACATCTCCTAATCTTTTAGACAATTCCATGTAAGAAGAGGTTTTACCAAAAGGAATTTTGAGTAATTCTTGCCAAACTTTTTTTTGAAATTTTGTGCCTGATGGATTTAACAAAAAGGTAAATTGAGTTCTGTTTCCTTCAAAATATTCTTGGATTTGACTAACAGCCTCTTCTAATTCTTGAGGAACCTTAGATACTCTTCTAATCTCTTCATTCTTGAGATGAATATTAGAAACTCCATTCTCATCGCCTTGAATTTCTGCTAAACCAATCGGCGTTTTTACGAAAGCTATTTTCATTTAGTAAATATAAAAAAACCACCTGAAAATCAGGTGGTTTTTCTTAAGATGTGAAAAAGTTGTAAAAGTAATATTATTATGATTTAATCTCTTCTTTTTTGTCTGTAGCTGTTGGTTCTAAAACTTTTCCTTTGAAAGAAACTGTTTTCACCGCTTCAACTCCATTTTCAGTTGTTGTTATTGTTACTGATTTTTGGAAAGGACCTACATTCGCCGCATTAAAAGTTGCTGCTACCATACCTTTTTCTCCTGGTTTAACTGGAGTTTTAGTATAATTAGCTGCTGTACATCCACATGCTGGTCTTACATTTGTAATTAAGATAGTTTCTTTAGTAGTATTTGTAAAAGAAAACTCATAAGTTACAGGTTTACCCTTTTCAATATCACCAAAATCGTGCATTTCCTGATCCCATTTAATCGTAGATTGTTTAGGTGCTGCTGGTGCTTTAACTTCAGCAGGTGCTACTTGTACCGCTTTAGCAGTTTCTGATTTAACTTCTTTAGATTGTGCAAACGATGCGCTAGCCACAAATAAAGCTACAATTGATAATTTAATTGATTTCATACCTTATAATATTTTTAGTTATTTTAAATTTGTAGATACAAAACTAGAAAAGTTTTATTTTTCTGTTGTTAATTAAATTTTAATGATTGTTAATGACATGTTAACAGGTGTTTTTTAAATACTCTTTTTTCGTAATATCGAACTTATTATGAAGTTTAACAGATTTAATACCGTAATTTTTGCTGGGTTTTTAGCAATTGTAGGAGTCATTATCATGCAATTGTTTTTGCTCAATCAAGCCTATATATTTGAGAAAAAGGATATGGAAGATAAAATCCATTTTGCTTTACAAGATGTAGTAGGTAAAATTTACAAAGACAATAAAAAGGAATTGCCAATTGGTAATCAAATTAAAAAAGTATCAGAAAATTATTTTATTGTTAATGTTAATGATGTTTTTGAGAATAACATACTAGAACAATATTTAAAAGTTGAATTTGAAAAAGTTAAGCTCGAATTAGATTATGAATATGCCATTTATGATTGTAGTTCAGATGCTATGGTGTATGGAAATTATATTTCAGATAATGGAAAAGAACCTTCTAAATTTTGTGCCGAATGTTTTTCAAAAAATACGGATTTAACCTATTATTTTGCAGTTCGATTCCCAAATATCAAACAAACTTATTTTAGAAGTTTATCGCAATATTGGATTTTTACTGGCGTTTTATTCTTGGTTTTAATCATTTATGTATATTCTGTTTTATTGATGTTAAAGCAAAAAAGATACACCGATTTGCAGAAGGATTTCATCAACAATATGACGCATGAATTCAAAACACCTTTGGCTTCCATTTTAATTGCGTCTAATTATGCCAATACTCAAAAGGAAATTATCGACAATCCTAAGCTTTCAAAATACATGCAAATTATTATTAATCAAAGTAACAAGTTGAACCAGCACATCGAGAAAATTCTATATGTAGCGAAGACCGAAAGCAAGCAAATTGAGTTAGAAAAATCGAAAGTGGATCTGAAAGTATTATTAGAGTTAGTTAGAGAAAACATATTTTTAAAACATCAAAAAGAAATTAAAATTGAAATTCAATTAGATCAAAATTATAGCATTCAAGCCGATGAATTTCACTTTTATAACCTGATTTATAATATTTTGGACAATGCCGTAAAATATTCAGGTAACAATCCAGAAATTTTAATTCAATCTCATGAAAATTCAAAAGGATTGGCTTTAAAATTTACCGATAACGGTTGTGGAATTCCAGAAAGCGATTTGCCATTTGTTTTTGATAAATTCTATCGTGTAGCAAGGGAAGATAGTAAAGATATAGAAGGTTTTGGAATCGGACTTTCGTATGTAAAACGCGTTTGCGAATGGCATAAATGGAAAGTCGAAGCTAATAATAATGAAGAAAAAGGAATCACCATAACCATCCAAATAAATAAAAACGATTATGAGTAAAAAGCGCATTTTGTATGTTGAAGACGACGAAACCTTAGCGTTTTTAACTTCCGATAATTTAGAGCAACATTTTGATGTAACGCATTGCGCCAATGGGAAAGAAGCTTTTCAATTGTTTTGTAAAGAATCTTTTGATTTATGTGTTTTAGATATTATGTTGCCCGATATGGATGGATTTGAAATGGCAACTGAAATCAGAAAACGAAATCAAGAAATTCCGATTATTTTCCTTTCAGCAAAAACCATGAAAGACGACCGAATTAAAGGTTTGAAATTGGGTGCCGATGATTATTTGGTAAAACCTTATTCGATTGAAGAATTGATTTTAAAAATCGAAATTTTCTTAAATCGAAGTCAGAAATCAACCGATAATTTAAACCAAAAACAATATAAGTTTGGAAGTTTTCAATTTGAACCTGAGAATTATTTATTGAAAAATGACAATCAAAGCATAACTTTAACCGAAAGAGAAGCGTCACTTTTAAAATTATTTTTAGACAACCCGAATACCGTTCTAAAGCGTGAAAAAATCTTAATAGAATTATGGGGAAGCGATGATTATTTCTTAGGAAGAAGTTTAGATGTATTTATTTCAAGATTACGAAAAATCATAAAAGAAGAAACCCACGTGAGAATCGAAAACATTCCGCGCGTGGGCTTTAAATTGGTGGTTGAGTAACAATTATTCGAAACTCATCATATATACTTCTAGCGCTTTGCGTTCTTCAGCTGTCATGGCTTTTGTAATAACAAAGTTAGCTTTCATAGTTTCGTATTGTGTTGGGTCAACAATCGCTTCACTTTCTTCGTTTATAAAAGAAGCGATACTTGCTCCTTTTTCCTTGTAAATTTTAGCGATATCTTTTATTGCTGGTCCAATTACTTTTGTATCAGGTTTATGACATGCGGTACACGTTCCTTTTCCTTCGAAAAGTTCTTGCCCTTTTGCTAGTAATGGATCAACTGTAGTTTCTGTTACTACTTCTGTTTTTTCTTCAACAGGATTTCCGTAGGCATCAGTTTCTTTTTTTTCGCCACAATTCGTTAAAGAAATGGCTAATGTAAAAACAGCAAACGATTTAAAAATAAGTTTCATTTTGATATAATTTAGAAATATCGATAAAATTACAATATCGCTTTCACTTGGTTTGTGACAAATGTCACATTACTTTTTATTTAATAAAATGGCTGCTTCTTTAGCAAAATAAGTGGAAATCAAACTCGCACCCGCTCTTTTGATACACATTAATTGTTCCATCATAATTTTATCATGATCTAACCAACCTCTTTCCGAAGCAGCTTTAATCATCGCATATTCTCCCGAAACATGGAAAACTGTTACCGGAACATCTACTGCATTTTTCACTTCACGAACGATATCTAAATAGGCAATTCCAGGTTTTACCATTACCATATCAGCTCCTTCTTCTACATCCCAAAGTGCTTCTTTTACTGCTTCGATGCGATTCGCATAATCCATTTGGTAGGTTTTTTTGTCTTTTGGAACTTCTACATCAGCATCTTTTGGAGCAGAGTCCAAAGCGTCACGAAACGGACCATAAAAAGCAGAAGCATATTTTGCCGAATAACTCATAATACCAACATTATGAAATCCCGCAGCATCTAAACCTTGACGTAAACGTAAAACACGACCATCCATCATATCACTAGGAGCCACAAAATCGGCACCAGCTTGTGCATGTGAAACCGCCATTTTTACTAAAGCATCATTTGTGGCATCATTTGCTACATCACCTTTTTCAATAATTCCATCGTGACCATAAATCGAATATGGGTCTAAAGCCACATCAGGCATTACAATCATTTCTGGACAAGCTTCTTTAATAGCACGAATGGCTCTTTGCATCAAACCATTATCGTTCCATGCTTCTTTTCCAGTATTGTCTTTTAAATCATCGCTAACTTTTACATAGATGTTTACGGCACGAATTCCTAAAGCGAATAATTCTTTCACTTCTTCTACCGTTAAATCTAAAGTGCGACGGAAAATGCCTGGCATAGAAGAGATTTCCACTTTGGTATTTTCACCTTCCATGATAAACATTGGAAACATAAAATCAGCGGGACTTAAACTAGTTTCGCGAACTAAACTTCTTATAGATTCGTTTACTCTTAAACGACGACCTCTGTGTATTGGAAACATAATATTTTATGATTTGTGATTGATATTGGATAATTATACCCAATCAATTGGTTTTGCTAATATTTTTAATAATTTTTCTTCTTCACTTCCTGTTTCTGGATGATGATCATATACCCATTGCACATGGGGTGGTAAACTCATCAAAATACTTTCGATTCTACCGTTCGTTTTTAGTCCAAAAAGAGTGCCTTTATCGTGAACCAAATTGAATTCTACATAACGACCACGACGAATTTCTTGCCAAGTTCTTTGAGCATCTGTATAAGGTAAATCTTTTCTTTTTTCTACAATTGGAACATATGCTTGAAGGAATGAATTCCCAACTTCTGTTACAAAATTGTACCAATCTTCCATTTTCATGGTGTCGGTTTCTTTCAAATAATCGAAAAACAAACCACCAATTCCACGAGCTTCATTACGGTGTGCGTTCCAAAAGTATTCGTCACATTTCTTTTTATAGTTCGGATAAAATCCTGGATTATGTTTGTCGCAAGCCGTTTTACAAGTTTGGTGAAAATGTTTTACATCTTCCTCAAACAGATAATACGGGGTTAAATCTTGTCCGCCACCAAACCATTGATTGATGATGTTACCGTTTTCATCATACATTTCAAAATAACGCCAATTGGCATGAACCGTAGGCACCATTGGGCTTTTCGGATGAATCACCAAACTCAATCCACAAGCAAAGAAATCCGCTTCTCCTACGCCGAACATTTTTTGCATCGTATCAGGTAATTTCCCGTGAACAGCAGAGATGTTTACACCGCCTTTTTCAAAAACAGTTCCGTTTTCAATTACGCGAGTGCGACCTCCGCCACCTTCTGGTCGTTCCCAAATATCTTCACGAAATTTAGTACCACCATCAATATCTTCTAATCCTTTACAGATTTGATCTTGTAGGTTTTGTATGTAGGTGTAGAATTTATTTTTCATTTTTTACTCTAAACAATTTTAAAAAATATAAGCTTGATATTAGTAAGTGTATTGTAAAAGGAATTGTGAATTCAAAATGTTTTAAATTTTCAATTTTTACAAAAACAATAACCGCTATAATTAGCAGCAATTGACCTAGAAAACCCAATATTAATCTTTTATTTAAATATAAAATTATTCCTAAAATTGATAATATCAGAAATAAATTTTCAATTGAAAGCAATATAAACTCATCTGTTAAAGAAAAGATTTGAAGTATCAATAAACCAATTACTAAAAAAAAAGGCAAACTAACATGTGAAGTTGGAATGCAAATAAAAAGAAATAGTAAAATGGACAAGTATTTCAAATTAACACCATTCATAATTATTTATACTCCTTAACCGCTTCCACAAAAGCCTTAGCATGATCCACAGGAATATTTGGTAAAATTCCGTGACCTAAGTTTACAATGTATTTGTCTTTTCCGAATTCGTCAATCATTTCGTGAACCATTTTTTTGATGGTTGGAATTGGAGATAACAAACGACTTGGATCAAAATTTCCTTGTAATGTGATGTCACCACCCGTTAAATAACGAGCGTTTCTTGGTGAACAAGTCCAATCTACTCCTAAAGCAGATGCTTTTGATTTTGACATTTCGTTTAAAGCGAACCAACATCCTTTTCCGAAAACGATTACTTCTGTTTCTTCAGCTAACGCCTCTACGATTTGGTTGATGTATTGCCATGAAAATTCTTGATAATCTACTGGAGAAAGCATGCCTCCCCAAGAATCAAAAATCTGAATGGCGTTACAACCTGCTTTTACTTTTTCTTTTAGGTATAAAATCGTAGTATCAGTGATTTTTTGTAATAATAAGTGTGCCGCAACTGGATTTGAAAAGCAAAATCCTTTTGCGGTATCAAAACTTTTAGAACCTTTTCCTTCAACCGCATAACAGAAAATCGTCCATGGCGAACCAGCGAAACCAATTAATGGCACTTCGTCATTCAACATTTCTTTGGTTAGTTTTACCGCATCCATTACGTAACCTAAGGTTTCGTGAATATTCGGCACAAAAACTTGATTTACTTGTTCCATTGTGCGAATTGGATTTGGAATTATCGGACCTAAATTGTCTTTTAGTTCCACGTGAATTCCCATAGCTCTTGGAACCACTAAAATGTCTGAGAATAAAATAGCCGCATCTGGTTTTACAATTCGAATGGGTTGCACTGTGATTTCAGCAGCTAATTCTGGCGTTTCGCAACGTGTGAAGAAATCATATTTATCGCGTAAAGCTCTAAATTCTGGTAAATATCTTCCTGCTTGACGCATCATCCATACAGGTGGACGTTCTACAGTTTCTCCTTTTAATGCTCGTAAAATTAAGTCGTTCTTAATCATTTTTTATGCTTTATGCTTTAAGCAATTGGCTATAAGCGTTTATAATAATGTATTACTTCGTTAATTACATTTTCAACAGTGGGTTGTGATGCAATTACTATGTTTTTTGTTTTATTTTCTAATGCTTTTGCTGTGGTGGTTCCAATGCAAAAACACGTTTTATTTTCTAATGTGTTCTTTTCTAAAAAGCTGTTGACTCCAGACGGACTGTAAAACAAAACGCCATCAAATGTTTCTTTGATTTGGTGTGGTTTCAGTTTGGTTTCATATACGACAATTTCGTTATATGCGATTTTATTTTGCTGAAAAAAAGCAGGAATTGTATTTCTTCTGATATTTCCGCAAAAGAAAGTAAACGAATTCGTTTTATATTTTGATTCGATTATTTGGATTAATTCTTCCGCATAATCGGCACTTTCAATAACGGTGAATTCTTTCTTTTCAAGGAAACTTCGGGTTTTACTTCCCACACACAAACACGAAATGGAATGAACGTTTTTTATATCCGATTTTAAAACACTTTTTACCGCTTCTTTACTTGTAAATATTAAGTAATCGTTGAGTTGAGGTATTTCAAAATCAATAGATTTAGTTTGAATAAAATTCTTTTCTACAAGTTCAATTTTAGCATCAGAAAGTTTGTTTTTTAATGCTTTTGAAAGTTTTTTTGTAGAGAGAATTCGGGTCATTTTAGCTTCTAATTTGGTGTTCTTCTTGTCCTAAACAATAGGTTTCGATGTCTTTATTATAACCATAAACCACTAAAATATCATGCTCCTGTACTACAGTTTCAGGATCTGGGCGGCCAATTGTTTCTTTTACTATCGTTTTTTTACCAATCAAATTACGTTTCTCTCTTTTTCGAATGATGGTAACAAGTGTTAAATGGTATTTGTCGATTGAATCTAATTCTGCTAAAGTTTTACCAAAAAATTCAGGTTTTGCTTTTACTTCCGAAATGGTGTAATTATCATCTAATTGATAATTTTCTAAAGTTGATTTAAAATTAATTTGTTTTGTTAATCTATCGGCTGATTCTTGTTCAGGGTGAATTATGCTATAAATCCCCATTGCTTCTAAAACGGTATCATGAATAGGTGATAAAGCACGACTAATGATTTTAACATCTGACAGTTTTTTGATAATAGCCGTTGTAATAATAGCCGCCCCTTCGTTTTCACCAATAGCAACAACTACTTTATCAGCATCTTTTAACGGTAAAGCTTCATATGATAATTCATTAGTAGAATCTAATGCTATAGCATGTGAAATTTTATCTTTTACTAAATTTACTTTTTCGATGTTTTTGTCAACACCAATTACTTCGTTTCCTGTTTCAGTAAGACTGATAGCAAGCGACATTCCGAAGTTTCCTAAACCAAATACGATAATTTTCATTTGGACAAGATTAGTTAATTAATATATTTTCTTTTGGATATTCATAGAACTGATGATTCATTCTGCGTAATAGTCCAACCATTAAATTGAGCATACCAATACGACCAATAAACATACATCCAATAAGTACATATTTACTTGGTTCTGTTAAAGTTGGAGTGAAATTTAAAGTTAAACCTACTGTACTATATGCAGAAAAACATTCAAAAGCTACTGTTAATAATGGAGTTCCCTTGGGTTCAAAAATTAATATGGCTACAATAGAAATGCCAATTGTTATAAGAGAAATACATAAAATTGCAAAAGCACGAGAGGTAGATTCAGATGAAATTCTTCTTCCAAACACTTGTATTCTACTTTTTCCGCTAGCAACCGCAAAAATATTTAATGTTGCAAGAGCAAAAGTACTTGTTTTAATACCCCCCGCAGTTGACGCAGGAGAACCTCCAATCCACATTAAAAAAATAATAAATAAAAGAGATGGCACATTCATTTTAGCAAAATCAACAGCATTAAAGCCTGCGGTTCTTGGTGTAACAGAATTAAATGATGCAGCAGTAATTTTTCCAAATATGGTATTATGTTCTAACAAAGTGTTGTTATACTCCGAAATAAACAAAAAGACAAATCCTCCTACTAATAAAAATATTGTAGTGTAAATAACAATTCTGGTATTAAGAGTAATTACTCGTATTTTTTTGTGAATGATTTTTTTCTCAAAAAGCTCTATGATATAATTTTTAATGTATTGGTAAAAATTAAACACAATATTATGTCCAAGACCACCAAGCACAATTAAAGTCATAATTACCCATTGAAGAAAATAGTCAAAACGAATGGTTTCATCATATAATCCAGCTGATAAAATTGAAAATCCAGCATTACAAAAAGCTGATATAGAATGAAAAACGGAGAAGAAAAATTTATTTTCAATAGTATTTATTTCAATTATAGAAGAATAAATAAAAATTGCCCCTAAAATCTCAACACCTAGTGTAAGAATTACAACATTAAGCGCCGCTCTAAAAACATCTCGCAACCCTTCATGAGCAATAAAATCCTTTGTGTTTAAACCTTCTTTAAATGAAGAACTACCTCTAAAAAAGAAAGCAAAGAAAGAAGTAAAAGTTAAGATACCAATTCCGCCTAATTGAATCAAAACTAAAATTATAGATTGTCCTACAATTGTAAAAGCAGAGGATGTGTCAACTACTGTTAAACCTGTAACACAAACTGCACTAGTTGACGTAAATAAAGCATTTGTAAACGAAATACCATTTGTTGTAGCACTAGGAAGCATCAACAAGAAAGCTCCCATTAAATCTAAAATTAAAAAACTCCCAACAAATACGATAGCAGGATTAAAGTAAATATCATAAATATGACGAACCAAAACTAAAAGTCTTAGTAAAAAATAGAAAATTAACCCACCTTCATAAATAGGTTTGACTTTTTGTAAAATATAGTCTGAGGAAAACTCTAAATTTAAAAAAGCAATAACTATCGAAGTTAGCATAATTCCGATAATTAATACCATATTAGCTAATGCAACTTTTTTATTGCTCTTGTACTTAAATGTGAAGAATTTGAATGCATTAAAAGCGAAAAGACCTATCGATAAAAAAATAAGCCCAATAACATGAGGCGAATTGTAATTTTCTTCAAAGTCATATCCAAAGTCAAAAACGATGAAGAGTAATACAATAATATCGAAAAAACGATATATATAATTGAGTAACGATTCTTTCTCCATTTTGGAATAAAATTACTTTTTTAAAACACGACGAATGCTTTCCATAAGAGCGCTTCCACCGTTGTTTAAAATTGCTTCGGCACAATTTTTTCCGAAGTTATTATAAGAATCAAAAGTACAACTTTTTTTGATAGTGTGTTTTTCTTTTCCGTCTAAAGAGAATAAAACGCCTTCAAAATCAATTTTTTCAGATGTAAACGTTGCTAAAGCTCCAATTGGTGCTGTACAACCACCTTCTAGTGTTTTTAAGAATTCACGTTCAATGTGTGTGCAAATTTCGGTTTCGGCATGATTTAATTTCGCCAAAGCTTCTTTGCAAAAATGATCGTTTTCCATGGCAACTACAACCATTGCGCCTTGCGCTGGTGCAGGAATCATCCAACTTAAATCAATGTAATTTCCAGGTTTTAAATTAATGCGCTCTAATCCTGCTGCTGCAAAAATAGCACCATCCCAATCGTTTTCTTGTAGTTTTTGCATACGAGTATTTACATTTCCACGTAAATCTACTACGTTATGATTTGGGTATTTATTTAACCATTGTGCTTGTCTGCGTAAACTTCCAGTTGCGATAGTTCCTTGCGAATTTAAAAAATCTAAATTGCCTTTGTGCACTAAAATATCAACTGTATTAGCTCGTTCCAAAACAGCGGCTTGCACAATTCCAATAGGTAAAGCTGTTGGTACATCTTTCATAGAATGAACCGCAATATCTACCTGACCATTTATCATGGCAATGTCTAAGGTTTTGGTAAAAATCCCCGTGATTCCTAATTCGTAAAGTGGTTTATCAAGAATAATATCTCCTTGCGATTTTACAGCTACAATTTCAGTCTGATAGCCTAAATCATTTAATTTCTTTTGTACTGTGTGTGCTTGCCAAAGGGCTAATTCGCTATCACGAGTTCCTATTCGGATTATTTTGCTCATTATTTTGAAACCGTTTCTAATTGGAAAATTTTCTCAATCCATTCAATACTTTCATCCACCATGGTTTCATCATCTTTTAAATGATTAGCAAAATGATTCGTGATTTTCTGAATGATTCTTGCTGTAATCAATTCGGCTTGTTCTTCATCAAAATTAGCCAATTTTTTACGTTGAAAATTCAATTCTCCTTCTTTAATTGTATTCAGTTTTGCTTTTAAAGCATGTATGGTTGGGGCGAATTTACGTTGTTTCGTCCAAGACATGAACTCATCTTTAATTTCTTCGATAATAGCTTCGGCTGCTGGAATGTGTTTTTTTCTGTTTTCCAAAGTTTCATCCGTAATTTGCGAAAGTTCATCCATGTGAACAAGCGTAACACCTTCAATATCTTTTACATTTTCGTTCACGTTTTTCGGAATCGATAAATCTAAAATCAATAAAGGTTTTTTCAGATTTAAAATGGCTTTATCAACCGTTGGGTTTTGAGCACCAGTAGCTACTACAACTACATCTGCTTTTTGAAGTTCTAATTGTAAATCAGCATAATCTTTAACAATAACATCTAGTTTTTTAGCTAATTTTTCGGCTTTTTCTTTAGTCCTATTGATTAATGTGATCTGTTCGTGTTTAGTATGTTTTACTAGGTTTTCACAAGTATTTCTTCCGATTTTTCCAGTTCCAAAAAGTAAGATGTTTTTAGAAGCAATATCTTCTACATTTTTAAAAATATATTGAACCGACGCAAAAGACACAGAAGTTGCACCTGAAGAAATTTCGGTTTCGTTTTTAATTTTTCTACTCGCTTGAATTACTGCATTTACTAGTCTTTCTAAAAATGCATTTACTAAGTTTAGTTCTTTACTAATTACAAATGCATTCTTTAATTGACTTATGATTTCAAAATCACCTAAGATTTGACTGTCTAAGCCAGTTCCAACACGAAACATGTGATTAATAGCCTCACTATTTTTGTATACAAAAGCTACTTTCTGAAAATCTTCAACAGTTCCTTGACTGTTTTCGCACAATAATTTTATTAATTGAAATGGATGTTGGGCAAAACCATAAATTTCAGTACGATTACAAGTAGAAGTTACAATTAAACTATCAATACCTTCATCTTTGGCTTGATGCAATAAATTAGTTTTGGCCTTTTCATCCAAACTAAATTTCCCTCTCATTTCCGCATCTGCTTTCTTATAACTCAACCCTACTGCATAGAAAGTCGGATGCTTTGCGAATGTATTGTTTTCCATGTGATATACTCTTCCCTAAAAGTTTAACAAAATTAAATGATACTATTTTATAAAAACAACGCTTGAAGGACTTTTTATGTCGCTCAAAGTTATTTTAAAATCATTTGGTCTAATTTGCAATATTTCTGCTAAATTTGTACTAAATTCAAGCTTTTACAAATATGTTATGTAGAATAATTCTAAATAACGCCAAAAGATTTTGTTAGGCTTATATACGTAAAAATATCGCTATGGGTTCATTAGAAGAAATAAAAATTGAAAACGAATTTATTTTATTGCGTTTTCAAAATGATAGTAACGAAATAATTAAAGTAGAACGCCCTGTAAACCAAGGCCTTATCCAATTTCATTTTGGGCTTAAAGGAAAAGGGAAATTTGTCTTTAATCAAGGAAATTATGCCTTAGATTTAAAAGAAGAGAAGTCGCTTTTGTTTTACAATCCGCAAAAAGAATTGCCAATACACTTAGAATTAGCACCACAAAGTTGGGTAATTTCGGTAATTATATCTATCAAAAAATTTCATGGCCTTTTTTCTTCAGAAGCTGAAAGCATTCCGTTTTTAAGTGAAGAAAATAAAGATAAGAAGTATTATAAAGAAAACGATATAAGTCCGTCAATGGCAATTGTTCTTAGCCAAATTTTTCATTACAATATAAATTCATTCATCAAGAATTTATATTACAAAGGAAAAGGATATGAACTATTAAGTTTGTATTTTAATCGTTCCGAAGATCCAAACGCAGAACAATGTCCGTTTTTGATTGATGAAGAAAATGTTTTAAAAATTAAGAAAGCAAAAGAAATTATCATTGCTAATATGGCCGAGCCTCCTACACTAGAAGTTTTATCGGAACAAGTAGGGTTAAGTTTGAAAAAACTAAAAATGGGTTTCAAACAAATTTATGGCGATACCGTTTATGGGTTTCTATTTGATTACAAAATGGATTATGCACGTCAATTGTTAGATAGTGGTTCTTATAATGTAAATGAAGTGGGATTGAAAATTGGTTATAGTACAGGTAGTCATTTTATTGCTGCCTTCAAGAAAAAATTTGGTACAACACCAAAAAAATATTTAATGAATTTGAATGCTAACATTGAATAGTTCAATCATATTGATTTTGTAAATCGCATTATAGATAAAAAACGTATATAAAACTTTCCTTAAAAAGAAGATTGATTACTTTTATAAAAAAAAGAAAATGAAAAAAGGAGTACTGTTAATTAATTTAGGTTCACCAGACAGTCCAGAGCCAAAAGATGTTAGAAAATATTTAGATGAATTTTTAATGGACGAACGCGTTATCGATGTTCCATATTTACTTAGAGCCTTATTAGTAAAAGGAATCATTTTAAATACTCGCCCAAAAAAATCAGCTAAAGCGTATAAAAAAATTTGGTGGGAAGAAGGTTCTCCATTAATTGTGTTATCAAAACGATTACAAAATAAAGTTCAAGAACAAGTCAGTATTCCGGTTTCTTTAGCCATGCGTTATGGAAATCCTAGTATCGAATTTGGTTTAAAAGAATTACACAATCAAGGGGTTGATGAGGTTTTATTAATTCCATTGTATCCTCAGTTTGCTATGGCAACAACCGAAACTATTTTGGTATTAGCCGAAGAAATTCGCAAAAAACAATTCCCGAACATGGAATTCACCATTTTACCAGCTTTTTATAACCAACCCGATTATGTTCGTGATTTATCTAACTCCATTAAATCGGCTTTAGATGATTTTAAATCAGATTATTTATTGTTTTCGTATCATGGTGTTCCAGAGCGTCATATTAGAAAATCAGATGTAACAAAATCGCATTGTAAAATAGATGGAAGTTGTTGTAATACGCCTTCAAAAGCACACGAGTTTTGCTACCGTCATCAATGTTATGAAACTACTAAACAAGTTGCTGAATTTTTAGGTTTGGAAGAAGGAAAATACAGCACATCATTTCAATCACGTTTGGGTCGCGATCCTTGGTTGCAACCTTATACCGATGCTACTATTGATGGTTTAGCACAAAAAGGAATTAAGAATTTAGCAGTGGTTACACCCGCTTTTGTTTCGGATTGTTTGGAAACTTTAGAAGAAATTGGAATGGAAGCAGCACATAGTTTCAAAGAAAACGGTGGAGAAAATTTCTTGTCTATTCCATGTTTAAATGATAGTGCCGATTGGGTTAAAACCATGAGCCGTTGGATTGATCAATGGGCTTTTCAAAATCAATAAAAAATGGAATTATACAATTACATAAAATCGTTACATTTAATCTTTGTGGTTACTTGGTTTGCTGGTTTGTTTTATATTGTTAGGTTATTTGTTTATCACGCAGAGGCCAAACAAAAACCTCAACCCGAGCAAGACATATTAATTAAACAATACCAATTAATGCAATATCGTTTATGGTACATTATAACTTGGCCAAGTGCTGTTTTAGCAAGTGTTTTTGCTTTTTGGATGTTGTTTTTTACTGAAGTTGGTAAAGTTTGGTTAGCCCAACCTTGGATGCACGTTAAATTAGCGTTTGTGTTTTTATTGTATTTGTATCATTTAAAATGCCATCAAATATTTAAACAATTGCAAAATAATGAGGTAAAGCATACTTCAAGTTTCTTTAGAATCTGGAACGAAGGTGCTACAATTATTCTATTTGCAGTAGTTTTTTTAGTAATTTTAAAAAATGCAATTAATTGGATTTTTGGCGTTGTTGGCATTATTGCTTTTTCAGTATTATTAATGTTAGGTTACAGATTATACAAAAAAATTCGAGAGAAAAACAACAGTTGATTTTCATCAAAAAACATGGATAGAATTTTAAACTTTAAGAACCTTTCCTTGCGTGTAAGAATATTTCTTTCCATGATATTCTTAACGTTAATTGCGTCTGTTCTTATTGCTGCGGTTTCTATTTATCAATTTAGAAAAGAAGCTCGCGAATACCATCAAGATCGTTTAGAACGAAAAGAAGCGGCTATTACCGAACATATTAATTATGTGCTTCAAACTACTACTTATCCGCTTACGACGGAAAATATTCCTTTAATTTTTAAAGAGAAAATATTCGAATTATCAGACATTCACAGTATGGAAATCAATTTTTTTGATTTAAAAGGAAAACTTTTAATATCATCAAAAGCTATATTCAAACTAGATAAAGACAAACCAAAAATAAACCCATCCACATTAAAAATTATTCAATCGTCATTAGACAAACGTTACATTGAATTTTCAAAAGTTGATGGGCAATCGTTCCGATCTTCTTATTCGTATTTAAAGGATACTAAGTTTAAACCCATGGGAATTTTAAATTTACCATATGAAGAAAATACCGAGTTTTACGACAATGAAGTTCAAAATTTCTTAATTCGATTTGGGCAAGTTTACGTTTTTATGTTCTTTATTTCTATTGTATTGTCTTATTTTTTATCGAGTTATATTACCAAATCTTTAAAAATTATTAGTGATAAACTTCAAGAGACAGAATTGTATCAACGAAATGAAAAAATTGTAATAGAAGACGGAAGTAAAGAAATTAATCTTTTAATTAATTCCTATAATAACATGGTGGATAAATTAGAAGAAAGCGCCACCATTTTAGCACAAAGCGAAAGAGAACAAGCATGGCGCGAAATGGCGAAACAAGTAGCACACGAAATTAAAAATCCACTAACCCCAATGCGATTAACGGTGCAGAGTTTTCAAAGAAAGTTTGATCTAAACGATCCTAATATTTCTAAAAAACTCGATGATTATACCAAAACTATTTTACAGCAAATAGATACCATGACCGCAGTTGCAGGAGCTTTTTCAAACTTTGCAGCTATGCCTGCGCAACAAAACGAAACGCTAAATGTAGTTCGTATTGTAAAAATGGCTTTAGAAATTTTTAATGAAGATTTTATCCAGTTTTCAGCATTAGAAGACGAAATTATTGCCAAATTAGACAGAACGCAATTAATTAGAGTCATTACGAATTTGGTTAAGAATGCCATTCAAGCCATACCTGAAGAACAAGAAAATAAATTGGTTTTTGTTACGGTTTTTAGACAAGGTGAAGAAGTTAAAATTGCCGTAAAAGATAATGGAAACGGAATTTCAGAAGAAAATCAGGAACGCGTTTTTGAGCCTAAATTCACTACAAAATCGAGTGGAATGGGACTCGGCTTAGCTATTATTAAAAATATCATAGAGAATTATAACGGAACGATTACCTTTGAAACGGAACCCAATGTAGGAACCGAATTTTTGGTTTCCTTCCCAATAAATAATCAAATTAAGTAAAAATGGAAAATATCCTTATCGAAAAACAGGAAGCTATTGCTATTGTAACGATTAACAGACCAACAAAATTAAATGCTTTAAACAAAGCAACCATTCAAGAATTACACGATGGATTTAAATCGTTAAACGAAGATTCATCTGTAAAAGCAATTATTATAACGGGAAGTGGAGAAAAAGCATTTGTGGCCGGAGCTGATATTTCAGAATTTGCTCATTTTTCAGTTGAAGAAGGAGGGAAATTAGCTGCTCAAGGGCAAGAATTATTATTTGATTTTGTTCAAAATTTAAGTACTCCAGTTATTGCTGCTGTAAATGGTTTTGCACTTGGTGGCGGATTAGAGTTGGCTATGTCATGTCATTTTAGAGTAGCTTCAGATAATGCAAAAATGGGATTACCAGAAGTAACGTTAGGAGTTATTCCAGGTTACGGAGGAACACAACGTTTAGCACAATTAGTTGGAAAAGGGCGTGCTATGGAAATGATTATGACAGCAGGTATGATTGATGCCGAAACAGCTAAAAATTATGGTTTAGTAAACCATGTAGTTGCACAAGCTGAATTGTTAGAATTTGCAAAAGGAATTGCTTCTAAAATTACTAAAAATTCAAGCGTGGCTATTGCAAAAGCGATTCAAGCGGTTAATGCAAATTACATAGATGGCACAAATGGCTACCAAGTAGAAATTGAAAATTTTGGATATTGTTTTGGCACGGAAGATTTTAAAGAAGGTACCACAGCGTTTTTAGAAAAAAGAAAAGCAGAATTTCCTGGGAAGTAATTATAATAAAAAAGCTCGATTTAATCGAGCTTTTTTATTATAATTAGATTTATTTTTTAACAACTATTTTTTTGTTGTTTTACCCAGATCATTTTCAATAGTTAACAAGTAAACTCCTTCTGAAAGATTCTCTATATTTAAAACTTCTATCATATTATTAGATTTTTTTTCTAATACTTGCCTTCCTTGAAAGTCGTTTACTTTGTACATAGTTGAGTTTGAATAAGACAATGATGATAAATCAATGTTAATAATTCCTTTTGCTGGATTTGGATACACCTTTACTTCAGACAAAGTATTATCTGATTTACTAAGCGGTTGCTCTAAGTTACATATTGACAAAGAAACACTATTAATAATACCACCATCTCCATTATATGCGTCTACAACGCGTAAAGTCCATATTCCATCAGCTGGTAAGTTATTTAAGTTAGCCAAATAATCGATAGGCTTAACATTACCAATTATTGATGGGGCTGTAGCACCACAAGTGAAATTTATGCCGGCATCATCTAAAGTACAATTTATATCATCATTATCTCCACAAGGTTCATCAAATAATGTAATTATTGGGCTTCCTATAGCTGCTGGACCTTCTAAATAATACTTCATATCTTGAATATAAGTATGTGTAATATTAAGATTTACATTAAGATCCCCTATTATTAATCCTCCTGAAACAACAATAGGCACAGTGGCAACACTGTTTGCTGTTGTAGCAATAGTAGCATTTGAAAAATCAGAAGCTGTAAAAGTACTTCCGCAAGTAACAACTGCGGTTCTAAAGTTATTTATTAATGCTTCAGAAACTAATGCAGTACCACATCTATTTGAAGGAATAACTCTCCAATAATAAACAGTTTCTGGTGTTAAACCTGTAAGCAAATAATTATTTTCAGTTGTATTAATATTGACAAATAAAGAGGAAAAATCAGACTGATTTGATACTTGTAAATTATAATTTTCAACATTTACATTTGAATTCCAGTTTAAGAAAACAGAAACAGCAACACTATTCTGACCGCTTACTGGTGAAGTCAATACTAGAGGTTGAACAATAGGAGAGTAAACAGTTAATTGTTTCATTCTAGTTTCAATTTCTATTCCATTAGAACCAGAAATTCCAACAGAATAGGTACCTGGTTGTACTGCATTTAATCCAGAAACAGTCATTGTAACCGTCCCATTAGCACTTAATGAAGATGGGCTAAATATTGCTGTTGCACCAATAGGTAATCCAACTGCTGAAAAAGTTGTCGTCATATTACCTGTCTGCTTATATTCAAAATTGTAAACAGCATCTTGATTTGAGAATAAAGTTAAATCCTCGGATTTAGAAATTAATGAAAAATCGGAAGTAATGCCTGTAAAAATTAAAGAATAATTTTGAGAGCCTGAAACTAAATTTCCTTTATGTGTTACTGAAATAACGTAATCACCTACAGAAGGTGCGTCTATTTTAATAACTTCAATATTATCAACATTATTATCCCCATTTCTAACAGCTAATGCAGAAGGATTTGATTGTAATTTCCAAGGGTAAAAAGTTGTTCCGTCTTTTGTAATTCTTATATCTAAATCATTAACTAATACTGGAGTAATATTATTATCTCCCAGAGTTCCGTTATTAGCAACTCCAGGTAAATCAGTCCATGTTATTGAAGCAATTAGTGGATTTGATGAGCCTCCATTTGATTTAACAGTAATATTGAAGGTTTGCCCTTGCGTCAAATTTTCTTCTGAAATCCATGAGGTTAAACCATTTCCGGTAATTGTTTCTACGGCTTTCTTTGCGTTTAATAAACCCCAACCCATCTTAGCGTCGGGACCTAAATTTCCAGCATCATCAGCAGTATGACATACCAAACCTCTTAAAGTAGAGGACTTCATAAAACTATTTGTTAAATTTTTTTGATGTTGCTGCAATAATAATAAAGTTCCTGCAACATTAGGACTAGCCATTGAGGTGCCAGAATATGATGCGGTTGCGGTGTTACTTGTAGATATTGTAGATGTTAAACTTGTTCCATTCCCAGTAATATCTGGTTTAATTCTTCTGTCATCTGTAGGACCTTGACTACTTGACGTATTTATTGAAACACTAAATAAACTACCATCTGTATTTATAACTGCATCATTTGCATTCGCAACGATTAAGGTGTTTTTTGAGGTTTTATTACCAGTTAATTTATCATAACCTACAGCAATTGGATTTGAATTATTATTGTTAGTTCCATCATTTCCCGCTGACATTACAGGTAAATAATAGGGTGATAGATATGTAATTTCATCCCAAGATCTTGCAGCGTCTGTATAAGCTCCAATATACCAAGCTGGTATATTGATGTCCCAGATCCTATTGGAACACCATAAGAATGATTTGAGATTAACATTCCTCCCAAAACCTCAGATAAGGCTTCTGACTCATCATTGTCCTAATTAAATGTCCTTGCCGTTGCTAATGTTGCCATTCCTTTTACTCCAGCTGATGCAGTACTCCAAGGTAAAGCTAATATTGTACCTGTAACATGAGTGGCATGATCGCTATAAGATATTCCTGAAATATCATCAACAGTTGTCACTCTTCCTCCAAAACCGCTATGAGTTCTTCTTACAGTACCTCCATCCCAAACACGAGCAATCATACCTTGACCATCTAAAGTTAATCCCATACCACCACCAGTGTTTAAAAAATTTGCTCTTGTGGATTTTGCTGCATTAACATTTGTTGTTGCATAATAAATAGGATATCCGTCAGGAGTAACGCTCATTAGTTGTTTAAAACTTCCGTCATCTCCTTTAATAAAAATTGGCCAATTGTTTTTGTTAGCCATTTCAACAGCCTTAGCTCTTTGTTTTTCTTCTAACTGTCGATAGTAAGATATCTTTTCCTGAATTTTTGCAAAATTGTAGTCTTTTGTTATTTTAGCAACATCTTCCTTGGTTTGTGAAAAAGATAGTACACAGAAAAAGATAATAAAATAAGTGAATAATTGTTGTTTTTTTATTTTTTGGGCAAATTAGTTTCATTTAATAAAACAAATATATAATTTTTTCATAATTTCAAAAAAATGTTTTAAAATAAACGACTTGAATTCAATAAAAAAAATTTCTTAAAGTAAAATAATTAGAACTATGCTAGGGAAAAATTAAATTTTCTTTAAACACTTATAAATATTACATTTACGAAAAAATAGGTATTTATGGTTTTAAGCAGATTTTGGTTAGTGATATTTATATCATCTATCTTTTTTATTGTATTCGGATTGTTCTCTTCGCAATATTATTCTATTGATTATGTTTTGAATGGAAAACAAGGTGAACCTCTTTTAATTGGTGAAAAATATTTAAAAGAAGTACCCAAATTTGTTAAAGACAGTTTAGAAAACGCTGATGATAAAACTTTCATAATAAATAATAACATTGCAGATGCTGATACGACCTATGTGTACAACAATCACACCGTAAAAATCTACAGCGGAAAACAAAAAGCAGATGGTTTACTTCCTATGACCAAAAGCAGTTTATTTGATTTAATTCTGCCTTTGATTGCTTATTTATCCTTTTTCTGCGGAATAATGGAACTACTTATTATTTCAGGAGCATCGGAAAGATTGGCTAAGAAATTAAGTCCGTTGTTTGCAAAAGTATTCCCTTCTATTCCTAAAAATCACGAATCGATTTCCTATATGACGTTGAATTTTTCTGCCAACTTCTTAGGATTGGATTCAGCTGCAACTCCTTTTGGATTAAAAGCCATGCAAAGTTTGCAAGAATTAAATCCAGATAAAGATAGAGCCAGTGATGCCCAAATCATGTTCATGTGTTTGCATGCTGCTGGTTTAACATTAATTCCAACATCTATTATTGGTTATCGTGCGGCTGAACACGCTGCAAATCCTGCTGACGTTATGTTGCCATGTATTATAACTTCATTTGTAGGAACAATTGCCGCTTTTATTTTAGTTGGAATCAAACAACGAGTTAATTTCAAAAGCGCATCTTTACTAGCGGTTTTAATGGGCGTAATCGGCGCCATTGTTGGATTATTATTTTATGTAAACAGTTTAGATTTAATCGGAAAAAATTACTTTACTTCTAACCTTTCGGGATTATTATTGATACTAATCATCGGAGGAACTTTGATATTTTCCTTCGTTCAAGAGAAGAAATTCGTAGCACAAAAAACAACCATTTTCGACACATTTGTATCTGGAGCCAACAACGGATTAAAAACGGGAGTTACTATTTTTCCTTATGTAATGGGAATGTTAGTCGCTATTTCGTTATTCAGAAACAGTGGTCTATTTGAAAATATTGCTAACGGAATTTCATTTGTTTTTGCACATTTGGGTGTCGCTAAAGAAATCACAGATTCATTGCCAGTAGCGATGTTGCGCCCTTTTAGTTCTGGTGGTTCCCGAGGGTTTATGATTGATGCGATGAAGCAATTTGGCCCTGATTCTTTGACCGGAAGATTGAGTTGTATTTTCCAATGTAGTGCCGAAACAACGTTTTACGTAATTGCCGTTTATTTTGGAAGCATCAACGTGAAAAACACACGTTATACTCTAGGAATGATGCTTTTAGTAGATTTAATCTGTGTGATTACAGCAATTTTTGTGGCGAGTTGGTTTTTTTAAGGGATGAATAAAATACTTAAATATGCTTCGATATTACTGATTCTAATCAGTTTTGTTTCATTTTACAAAACATTTCAAGAATACAAAATATTAAATTCTGGAAACAAAATCTCTGTTAGTGTTTTCTCAGTACCTATTTCATGTAGCGAATCTTCTAAAACTTCTAAAGCTTATTTTACTTTTTACTTTAACGAAAAGAAACAAAGTAAAAGGTTAGAAGATCGTTGCTCAATAAATGTTGGAGATAAAATCAAACTAATAACAAATGAAACAAAAGATATTTTCCTCTTTGAAGATGAAGATATTCATTTTGAACTTTTAGCTGGTTTACTAATTTTTGTTACTGGAATTTATTGTTATTTCAAAGCAAGTAAATAATTTTTTAAATTCAACTCCTGCAAGGTTTCCAAAACCTTGTAGGTGTTAAAAAAGTAAATTATGAAATTGGAAGTTTTAGAGAAAGATAAAGTATATCACATTTATAATCGAGGCATAAATAGTGAAACTATTTTTAATTCAGTCGAAAACAAACAGTACTTTTTAAAACTCTACTCAAAATATTTGGAAAACAAAGCAGATACTTTTGCTTACTGTTTAATGGATAATCACTTTCATTTTATTATTAGAATTGTAAATGAAAAAGAAATTACTCAAGCTCTTTCAAATCTTTTCAATGCTTATGCAAAAGCTTTTAACAAACAAAACAATAGAACCGGAAGTTTGTTTGAAAAACATTTTAAAAGAATTCAAATTGAAGATGAAACATATTTGACAAACTTGATTCAATATGTTCATTTAAATCCGAAACATCATTTAGATTTGGATTATAAAAGTTTTCAGTTTTCATCGTATCAATCAATAATTTCAGATAAACCAACGAAATTACTTAGGAACGAAGTAATTCAATTATTTGATTCTAAAGATAACTTTATTTATTGTCATGACTTTAAAAATGAAATTTTATCTGAAAAACACATGCTTGAATAAAAAACCTACAAGGTTTTAAAAACCTTGCAGGTTGGAAAAACAAAAATCCGTAACTTTACCTTTCAAAACATACACACAATGGACTTTTTATATCAAGACCCGTATCCAATTTTAAAAGACGATACACAATACAAAAAATTAACTTCAGATTACGTAAAAGTAGAGCAACTTGGCGATAGAGAAATCTTAGTGGTGGATCCAAAAGGATTAGAATTATTAGCACAAGAAGCTATGGACGACGTTTCGTTTATGTTGCGTTCCGCACATTTACAAAAACTAAGAAACATTATCGAAGACCCAGAAGCGACAGACAACGACCGTTTTGTGGCTTATAATTTATTGCAAAATGCTGCTGTAGCCGTGGAAGGTCAATTGCCTTCTTGCCAAGATACTGGAACAGCAATTGTAGTTGCAAAAAAAGGTGAAAACGTTTACACAGATGTTGATGATGGCGAATGGTTGTCAAAAGGAATTTACAATACGTACCAAAATAAAAATCTTCGTTACTCGCAAATTGTTCCGATTTCGATGTTTGAAGAAAAAAACTCAGGTTCGAACTTACCAGCTCAAATTGATATTTATGCGAAAAAAGGAAATTCGTATGAGTTCTTATTCTTAACAAAAGGTGGTGGTTCGGCAAACAAAACGTTTTTATATCAAAAAACAAAATCGTTGTTGAATGAAAAATCGCTAGACGAATTTGTTCGTGAGCGCATTATGGATTTAGGAACAGCGGCATGTCCTCCGTATCACTTAGCTATCGTTATCGGTGGAACTTCTGCGGAAGCAAATTTAGCAGCCGTGAAAAAAGCATCAGCTGGTTATTATGACAATCTTCCAACTTCTGGAAACATGGCAGGTCAGGCGTTTCGCGATTTAGAATGGGAAAAAAGAGTACAAATTATTTGTCAAGAAAGTCAAATTGGAGCACAATTTGGTGGGAAATATTTAACGCATGACGTTCGTGTCATTCGTTTACCACGTCACGCGGCTTCTTGTCCGGTGGGAATGGGAGTTTCTTGTTCGGCAGATAGAAATATCAAAGGAAAAATTACGAAAGACGGTATTTTCTTGGAACAATTGGAAACCAATCCTGCGCAGTTTTTACCTGAAACAGCACCTCATTTAGAGCCAGCGGTGGAAATTGATTTGAACAAACCAATGCAAGAAGTACTGGCAGAATTATCAAAATACCCAATCAAAACGCGTTTGAAATTAAACGGAACTTTGATTGTGGCTCGTGATATTGCGCATGCCAAAATCAAAGAATTATTAGACGCTGGAAAACCAATGCCCGAGTATTTCAAAAATCATCCAATATATTACGCAGGTCCAGCAAAAACTCCAGACGGAATGGCATCAGGAAGTTTTGGTCCAACAACTGCAGGAAGAATGGATGTTTATGTAGACGAATTCCAAGCCGCTGGTGGAAGCATGATTATGTTAGCCAAAGGAAACCGAAGCAAAGACGTTATGAACGCTTGTAAAAAACATGGCGGATTTTATTTAGGTTCTATTGGTGGTCCTGCTGCGATTTTAGCGAAAGAAAACATCTTATCGGTTGAAGTAGTAGATTTCCCAGAGTTAGGAATGGAAGCTGTAAGAAAAATTGAAGTAAAAGATTTCCCTGCATTTATTATTACGGATGATAAGGGAAATGATTTTTTTATGAATTTGTAATTATAATAAAAACCCCATCTATTAAATTAGATGGGGTTTTTAATTGTTATAAAATTTAATCTTAAGACATCATTTTACCACCAACCTCTCACATTGTAAACAACAGATTTTGGTTGTCCATTACCCCAAGCTACTCCGATATCTCTGATAGCTTTTATTCTGTCTCTTTCTAAACCAATTTCTTGATCTACTTTAAATTTCCACTCTCTTCCATCAATTTCTAGAACTCGTTTCGCAACTGAATTTGTGAAAGCAACAACATCTTTATAACAAGAAGATCTTGGATTTATATCTTTCAACATATCAGAGACAAGGTTTGCTCCTTCAACAGTGGGGTTTGAAGCCCATAATAATTTAGCTTCTTGCAATTTTACTTTGCACTCCATGTTTATTTTTTTGTCAAAAATATCTTGAACTGCTACCAAAGACTTGTTAAAACAATCAGTACAAGCATCAGGTACAGCTGATAACATATAAATTGCTTCATCAAACTGATTTTGTGACTCAAGTAATCGGGCTTTTTTGATAATCAAATCACATCTTGTGTTATAGTAATTTATTATTTCTTTTTTCCCTTTAGAAATAAATGCTTGAATTTCACTATCTGATGAATTGATGTTTTTAAACGCATTAATTAGTGCCTTGGTTTCATTAATTCCAACACCTTTTACATTTTTTGATAATGTTGTAAATTTATTTCCTTCAATACCATCTCCAATGTAAAATGTAACATTTAATGTATAAGCAATCGAGGTTGGTGCTGTACCTAATACGTCTTTTGTTACGGTTATAACATTTGCTGTTAAAATAAATCTAGAGAAACCATTTGCTAATCCATTATTGGCAACTATTTGATCTAATTTATTTTTCAACACTTCAGTTGCTCCTTCTGTTTTTTCTTCTACTGACGAATCAACATATGTAGATAATGACAAGAAACCAACATTATCTGATGATTGAGCATAATTCCTATTACCAATTAAAGTAACTAGAAAAACTATAGATAATAATACTTTTTTCATAATTTTTTATTTATCTCCTAAAATTAAAACTACTTCACCTAATCCTTTCGTCATTAATTTTACAGGAATTTTATAGGGTGCAGCTTGCAAAAACTTTTGTAATTTACTCATATACCTTCTTGCATCAGTAGCATTACCATTATCATCAAATAATGGTATTCTTACTTGTTCAAATAGCATTAAATTATTAGTAGCATTTGTTGTACTGAATCGCCCTTTAACAGTATTACTTGACATCCAATCTTCAATAATTAATCCTAATTCTTGACCATCAAATTCAGTTTCTAAATCAGAAGCCCAAGAGTCAAATCTTTTTATTCTTACTTTTATTTCTCTTCCATTAGCGAATAAATCGTCAAAATGAGACTGAAGTGAAGCATTAAAATTGTCTATATGATTTAGCACTGCTTCTTCAAGCAACAAAGAAACTTCGGCAGAAAAAGATGGAGAACCGGTACCAACGGCAGTTGCAATTTGCTTATTTGTATAAGAATCTAAACCTTGTAAGTTGAATGTTACAGATTTTTTTGGGCCTGTTACATTTAATTTCCAAGTTAATTGCATCACTATGTCGGCTTTAGCGCTTTTTCTTAATTTATCTATTGGAGATTCTGATATCTCTGCTCCATTTTTAGAAGTTATTAAAGCATCTTCAGCACTTTCACCTTCAAGAGATTTTATTTCAGATTCCAGATTTTTTAATGGAAAACCTCTGTCTGCCATTAAACCATTAATTTTGCTTATTACAAGCAATAAGTCTGCATTTTCTTGAAATGCTTTTTTATAATCTGGAACTTTAATTATTTCTCCTTGATTATTAAAGCTCTTCATGTAACCGTGCTCATTACACCAAACGTCGCTTGGAACTACCATGATAGTAGGCTTTTTTGCCTGGGCATTTATTGTTTGATTAAATATCAGTGCAAAAAAAACTGTCGCTATTATGGAAATTAAATTTATTTTCTTCATAAATTACTTATTTAATAATTCCGTCTTGGATTAATTTTTGTTTTAATTCTGAACGGAGTACTCGAACAATTACTCCATGTGTAACACTTTCAGATGTTCTTTGTTTGTCTCTTTTAATTTTATCAAAAATTCTTTCGTCTTTAAGAGAAATATAGTTTCTGTATTCACCTCCATCAGCAAAAAATTTATTAAAATAATCCTCATATTTTTCTTGAGCATTAACTTCAAAAACTAATGGTTTTTGATTACAATCTTGTTTTCCCTCGCGAATTCCTTTAAAAATTACATCTCTTACAGCATTTTTCTTAGCTTGCTCAACGGCGTCTTCTCTGTTTCTTCCGTTACCCCAAGCTTTCAATGTTTGCGATCCATCTAGTTCAACACCTAAACATTCTGTTGAATAACTATAATTTGTTGATACTGTCTTTTGTGTTGAGCAACTAAAAAAAATTGACAACAATGTTAAGATAGTAAGTGCTTTAATTTTAATATTCATTTTCTTTATATTTTAAAATCCTGAAGACAATCCTTTTATAACCCCTGCTGATTCTAAATCCTTTCTTAAAGCATCTTTCATTACTGATATAACAATTCCTACTTTATATTCTTTACCTACTTTCTTTCTGTCGTCTGCAGATATTTGACCATCGGTTGAAACACTTACATATTTCATATATTTTCCTCCATCTTCAAAAAACAAATCGAAAAATTCTTTTTTCTCAGCTTCAATGTTTGGATTTGATGCTAAAGCCTTTTGAGAAGTACAACCATCACCTCCTGTGAATCCTTTAAAAATTACACCATGAACTGCATTCTTTTTGGCTTGTTCGATAGCTACATTTCCTTTTTTAGAGTAAGACCAAACTTTAACTAAATAAGTTCCATCATGACCAACTCCAGCACACTGAATTTCATATCTCCATTCTTTTGTGTCCTCATCGGCTTTTTTCCTTGCTTGACCAACCATAGATATTGTTGATACTAAAAATAACAATAATAATACTTTTTTCATATTTCTTCTATTTATTTACCTTTCTTTTGAACCAATAACATTCCTGGGAAAAAATCTTTTCCACTCACCTTTTTAAAATAAGTTCTATCAACTGTTGAGTTAGGATTTTCCTCTTGTGCTCCATAAGTATTATCCCAAATTGGATATTTACTATCTACTTTTACTACACCTACCTTAACATACTGAGTTTTACCATTTTCATCTTCAACTTGTTCTAGAACATCAAAAGTTGATTTTTTTGTAATTCCTTCTTTTAAACCTACTTTAGCTGTTAGAGGATCAACCGTGTATAAAGGTGTTTTTGTTTTAAATTGATCGTGATTTTTTTGAAGTTTAACAATTACTCTGTCAATTGCTTTTACAGTAGCTCTTTCAATCAATTGTTCATCAGACTTACTTGTAAAAACAGTAGATTGAATATCAGACCAAGATGTATCTGTACCTATATATTTTAATTTAAAAATAGTTGACTCATCAAAAGCTTTCTTTTTAGCAGGAGTAATTGTTTTATCATCAGCCCAATAATCATTATAGAAAATAGCCGCAGTTTCTTCATCCCAAACTAATTGATATAAATGAGCATTTGTCTTTACGATATATCCTTTACCAGCAACAGTAGCTCCTGCACTAGTTAGAGTTGTAACCGTTGAAACATTAGAGGCTCCAGCATAATCTGCAATTGTACCAATAGCATTTAACCAACCACTTGTCTTTTCCGCTACTTCGGCTTTATCAGTATATTTGAATTCATTTATCAACACAAATGTTTTTCCTATAAGTTCTTCCCCCGCATCAGCTAATAAATCTAAACCTCTTTTACTAGCCTGTGCTTTAACAACATCTAATGCACTAGCATCGTAAAAACCTCTTTCCTTGATTAAATTCATATTAAAACCTCCTTTACTAGATCTGTTGAACCATTTAGCAACTATATCTCTTGCAATGGCAGACAAAACAGGAGAATCAGAACCATCTGTTGGCAATTCACCTAAATCATAAATTCTTTTGCTTAAATTATGATTATTAAATTTATCTGGAATAGGGCTGTTCTCGAAATTTTTCTTGATTTCACCAGCATAAGGAAGAGTAGGCTGATCTATCATAACAGAGTAAAGCGAACTTCTTCTGTACTTAACTTCAAATTCATTTTTACTCTCTTGAGCTAATGAAATTGTAATAACGTTAAAAAATAAAATAGAGTAGAGAATTTTTTTCATAGTTTAAATATTAAAAGTAATATCCTACGGATATTTGAATTACTGAATTTTGGTATTTAAGTGTATCCGAATTATCTGCCGCATTTACATTTAACATTCCTAAATTATATCTTCCTTGAAAGAAAATATTATTTTTTAATTCATATGTAGCACCTAAACACAAAGCAAAATCAAAAAAACTTTGATCATTAATGTCTTGATTTCCATCATTACCTCTACTAAAAGAATCAACTAAAAAACCTAGCTGAGGTCCAGCATCTAAACTTAAATTATTTAAAAAATAATACCTCATCATTAAAGGCACATTTATATAACTATATTTTTGTTTGGTCTGTGGCCCAACATTACCTTGACTAGAAAAAAGCAATTCAGGCTGAAAAGAAACTTTCTCTGATAACATTATTTCAGACAAAAAACCAACATGAAAACTAGTTCTATAAGATTGATCTTCAATATCACTACTTAGAAAATTAGAGATATTTAAACCTCCTTTAAAACCAAGTTTTATTCCTTCAT